>QWCK01000842.1_pt1 | contig 67958 bp, 49 predicted proteins | sample 1972571 | NCBI WGS metagenome assembly QWCK01 (sample SAMN09866710, study PRJNA288562) | Human gut metagenome isolate term2_stool, whole genome shotgun sequencing... | isolation source: gut | host: Homo sapiens | place: USA: California | reverse complement strand
AAGTTTTAATCCAGCCAGAATATCTGGCTTTTCCAAATCAGAAACAAGTTCCTACCGGAATCTTGATTCAGGTTTTACTGTTTTTAAGGTTTGCTTTATCAAAAGCTGTTCGTTCATCTTTCGATGACTTGAATTATTACTCGCGAACTAAATCTTTTTTTGTAACCCGGAAGAAATCTTTGATTTCTTCTGAGCAAACTTGTTCGCTTTAGAATCTTTCAAGGTTATTCACTGTTCAGTTATCAATGTTCTCTGTTGTTTTCAGCAACTTTGATATATTATCATAATCATCTGCACTTGTCAACAACTTTTTTATTTTGTTTTGCTTCGTTTTGAAGTGGTTTGTTATCACTTACTTGCGACAGCTTGTTAATAATAACAAACCACAATTCATTTGTCAACATCTTTTTTGACAAAAAATTACATTTCTTTTTTGTCTGTTTTTCAGATTGAAAAATCAGATCATACCTTCTTTAATCACATTATGATCGCGCAGTACTTTTTCAATGACAGTTCCTTTTACCACACGAAGCAATGGTTTCTTCAATGCGTTTAACGGTCCCGGCAATGAGATTTCAAGCGGAGACTTTCCGTCCATGAGTTTTACACTGCTGTCTAAGAGTTCGCGGATATCATAAACACTTCCCCAGACCTCAGGCACACCACGGTCTACACCAAGCAATCCATAAACAGCTTCCATTGCAGTTCTCACAGAATACTCTGTTGTGAATACGGTATCTCTCGGAGTCTCTGCAAACTGTCCCAGGAATGCGAAGTTCACGCAGCCGTCCGGGATAACATCCGGTCTGTCGCCTTTGGTTCTCGGCATAAAGAATGCTGTGATATATGGCATCATGGTTGGAACACAGATGGCGCTGTGTTCAGCAAGCTCTCCGATTTTTTCTGTCGGAACGCCCAGATGATAAAGCCACTCTTCTGTGATCTCTTTTCCGGTACATTCTTTCATTGGTTTCTTAATATAATCGCCCGGTACATCGGTAAATAATCCATAAACCCATACGCAGACCTGATTTTTATCCTGCTCTTTGAACTGTCCCTGACGGTTGATCGTCCAGCTTAACAGCCAGCTGGAATCCTGGCAGCTCACGATACCACCTGTCACGACTTTTCCGCTTCTCGGATCTCTCTTACAGATATCCATAATATAAGGAATGATCTTATCATCTAATGTTGTGACGGTTGCAGATTCCCAGTTTGTTTTTGCAATATCAGAGCAGAATTTCTCCGGGTGTCCGAAGGACGGATCCTGTTTTGCAATATTTTTCCATAAATTCCAGCAGCCGCTTGTACGAACCTCTGCATCACCGTTTGGTGCATGATTCTGGTCTCCGTAAATAGTTCCCTCGGTACAGCTTCCGTTTGTGACAAATACGAGATCGTTTTCTGTTAATGTGATGCCCTCTTCCACACCTTTTACCTTACACTCGATTGTTTTTGCCACTTTCTTTCCATCTTTGATCTCAAAAATAACATTGATCACTTCTGTATTAAACTGAAAATCAACACCTGCTTCCTCGAGATACTTCTGCATTGGAAGGATCAGTGATTCATACTGATTGTATTTTGTGAATTTCAGTGCTGAGAAATCCGGCAGTCCGGCGATATGATGAATAAAACGCTGGAAATAAAGTTTCATTTCCAATGCACTGTGCCAATTTTCAAACGCAAACATGGTTCTCCAATACAGCCAGAATGTGGAATCAAATACCTCATCATCAAATACATCCTCGATCGTCTTATCGTAAAGATCCTCGTCTTTTGTCATGAAAAGTTTCATGATCTCCATGCAGCCTTTCTGACTTAAGTTAAATTTTCCATCAGTGTGCGCATCTTTTCCCTGTTTTTCCGTTGCACGGCAGAGAGAGTAGTTTGGATCTTCTTTATTTAACCAGTAATACTCATCCAGAACAGAAACTCCCGGCGTCTCAATGGATGGAATGCTCCGGAATAAATCCCACAGACACTCAAAATGATTTTCCATCTCACGTCCGCCACGCATTACATAACCTCTGGTCGCATCATAAATGCCATCACATGCTCCACCTGCAATGTCCATTGCCTCCAAAATATGGATGTGATCTCCCGGCATCTGTCCATCTCTTACCAGAAAGCAGGCTGCTGCCAGAGAAGCAAGGCCGCTTCCTACTATATATGCACTTTTTTCGTCAACCCCCTGCGGTTTCTTTGGTCTTGCAAAAGCTTCATAGTTACCGTTGGTATAATAAATGCCTTTGCTGTTTTTTTCATTTTTTCCGCGCTCTGTATTGCGGTATTCCTGCTCAGGTGCATTTGCTGCCGCTTTTTTCACCTCATTTTTGACGTTATTCTTATGATTCTTTGCGGCAAGTGCCACGGCTCCTGCTCCTGCTGCAAGTGCAGCTACTCCAAGTCCAATGTTTTTCTTTTCCATGGTTCATTTCTCCTTTCATCGATCCTCTTTTTTAGGCGTTTGCGAAACTCTTCATAATCTTCTTTCAATTGTTCAAAATCAACAAAATTTTCGAAAACACGCTTTCGCTACGTGTCGCTGGTAACGGTACTGCTCATTCTTCGCAGTACTTCGCAAATTCATTTATAATCTGCTTCGCAGATAGGAATTTGCTCACACTTGAATCACTTTCGCACGGTCTGTGCAGTAAATGCACAGACCTGATTGAAAAAAGTCGTTCCTGCCTTCTAAGAACCGGCGGTTCCCCAGTGTTTTCTCAAGCTTTTGTTATTTTTTCACAATTCAATTTAGGTTTCTAGGAGTTTCGCAATTGTCTAATCTGTTTTTTGATGTCTCTATGATAGCTTGCCCCAAAATGATTGCCAATTTACAAAAAAGGTGAAATGATAAAAATTTTATCACTTCACCTTTTTTGTAAAAAATCCTATGGGTGTCTGCGAAACGCCCCATAATATTCTTTCAATTGCCCAAATCTTCTTTATCGCAAATTACATTTTTTCCTTCACCTGTTCAAAATTACGGATGGAATTGGCAATATTACCATGCAACGTCACTGCGAGCAGATCTACGATCTTCTGATAATCCTCTTTCATTCCGCGGTCGATCCAGTCTAACATGATTCCGACAAAACCGTATTTGTAAAAATCTGCAATAAACTGTTTATCTGTTTCCGGCAGATGATCTCTGGAGCATTTTTCCTCGACAACATCCGCAATCAGCTGGTATGTCAGTTTGTATAGAAAACTCTCGATCTTTTCACGTCTCACCGAATGATAGACGTTCATAATAAACGGCTTGTTTTCCAGCACTGCCTCAAAGATCTGGGCAAAGCCTTCCTGCCAGGTATCGTAAGTTTTCTTATCCCGAAGGGCTTTTTTGCCGTCTTCCACACATGCCCACTCCACCAGATCATAGATATCCTTGAAATGATAGTAAAATGCCATGCGGCTGATCCCGCAGTCCTCTGTCAGATCTGCGATGGTGATCTTATCAAAAGGTTTCTTTTTCAAAAGTTCTTTCAATGACGCTTCCAGTGCGATTTTGGTTGTATTCAATATCTGCTTCTCCTGTTTTTCGCTTGCTTTATGAGTTCCATTTTATCTGCGTTCTTCGGTTTGGTAAAGCCTTTCCGTGATTCTTTCATAAAAATTTCAGAGACATTTTATAATTTTTTATTCTTGACAGAAAATGTTAGCAGACTTACAATTTTTCTGGTTTCAAATGATTCACAATTTTTGATGTACAATTTGATATTATAAATGAAAATACAGACATTTTGACACCTGAATTTTATAAAAAAGGAGTTTATCAACATGACACAGGAAAAACAAATGACAAATCCACTTGGTACCGATAGAATTTCCACGCTGGTGGCACGTTTTGCTGTTCCAAGCATCATCGCAATGCTTGTCAGCGCCGTTTACAATATCGCTGACCAGCTTTTTATCGGAAATGCAGTCGGCACGCTCGGAAATGCTGCAACCAATATCGCCTTTCCGCTCTCTATGCTCTGCACTTCGCTGGCACTGCTTTTTGGGATCGGCGGAGCAGCAAGCTTTAACCTTCATATGGGAGCAGGGCGAAAAGAGGAAGCTCCTTATTATATCGGCAACTCCATCACTATGCTGCTCTCACTCGGATTTCTTTTACTGCTTATCACCGAACTGTTTTTAAATCCGCTGTTAGTGCTCTTTGGTTCCCCGGCAGATGTACTCCCACTGGCAGAGCAATATGTCCGCGTCACAGCGGTCGGTTTTCCATTTCTGATCTTAACCATCGGAAGCGGTCACCTGATCCGTGCGGACGGCAACCCGAAAATGGCAATGTTTGTCACGGTTTCAGGTGCTGTCATTAATATTGTCTTAGACGCACTGTTCGTATTCGGTTTCCAATGGGGAATGTACGGCGCTGCCTGGGCGACTGTCATCGGACAGATCATCTCCGCTGCGATCGCGATCCGTTACCTCATGCATTACCGCACTGTGACATTAGAAAAACAGCATTTTATCCCTTCCGGGAAAGTTCTCGCACAGATCTGTTCCCTCGGCATGTCCTCAGGCATTAACCAGATCGCCATGATGATCGTGCAGATCGTCATGAACAACCTGTTAAAACACTACGGCGCACAGTCGGTTTATGGCGAATCCATCCCGATCGCCTGTGCCGGAATTGTCATGAAGGTAAACCAGCTTTATTTTTCTATTATTATCGGACTGTCCCAGGGAAGCCAGCCAATTGAAAGTTTTAATTATGGTGCAAAGCAATACAAACGGGTGAAGGACGCTTTCCTTCTCGCAGCGTCAGTCGGTGCGGTTGTATCCATTATTTCCTTTTTACTGTTCCAGCTTTTCCCGAGACAGATCCTCGGTCTGTTCGGAAGCGGAAGCGAAGAATATTTTGAGTTCGGTGTCAACTATTTCCGAGCCTTCCTGTTCTTCACCTGGTTAAACTTTTTGCAGCCGATCTCCTCGATGTTTTTCAGTTCCATCGGAAAAGCGTACAAGGGAACTTTCCTCTCCCTGACCAGACAGATCCTGTTCCTGCTTCCGCTTATCGTTGCACTGCCGCATTTTTTCGGCATTATGGGCGTACTTTATGCAGGACCGATCGCCGACCTTCTGTCCTTTGCAGTCGGTCTTAGCATGGTGATCGTTGAATTTAAACATATTAATAAGCTGGAAGCTGAACTGGCTTAATATTATCCTTTACCCCAACACCTTCTCCAGCTCCTCCACAACGATCTTAAGAGCTTTGATCCGGGCATATTTCTTGTCGACAGACTCTAAAATATGCCACGGAGCATAGGAGGTGCTGGTCTTTTGGATCATCTCATTGACCGCTGTCTCATACGCATCCCATTTGTCACGGTTGCGCCAGTCCTCGTCTGTGATCTTCCACTGTTTTTCCGGTGTATTCTGTCTCTCATTAAAACGCTCAAGCTGCGTATCTTTGTCAATCTGCACCCAGAATTTAATGATCACAGCGCCCCAGTCGTGAAGTTCTTTTTCAAATTCATTGATCTCATTGTAGGCGCGCATCCAGTCATTTTCACTGCAAAATCCCTCCAGACGCTCCACCATCACTCTTCCGTACCAGGTGCGGTCAAATATAGCGATATGTCCTGTTTTCGGCAGTCTCGTCCAGAAACGCCACAAGTAGTGTCTTGCTTTCTCATGAGGTTCCGGGCTTGCGATCGGATGAACTTCGTAACCGCGCGGGTCGAGCGCTCCTGCGATCCGCTTGATATTGCCGCCTTTTCCTGCTGCATCCCAGCCCTCATAGGCAATGATGACCGGCACTTTTTTCCGGTAAAGACGATTGTGCAGCTCACCGAGCCGGTTCTGCAGTTCTTTCAGTTCTTTGCGGTACTCATCCGCCTCAATCTCTTTGTCCAAAGGCACTTCTGCCAAAAGCGGCATCCGCACTAACGGAAAAACATTCTGCAAAAGAGGTACTGCCAGCTTCTGATTACTCAGCGCAATCTCGATTCCCTGTGTCAATGTCTCTAAAACCTGAAGTTCCGTCCATTTTCTCGACTTTGCATCAATAATGTACCACGGCGCAGACGGCAGATTCGTGTTCTTCATATAGGAAGAAAATGCCTCTTCGCACTTCTCATAATGACGGTTCTGCCAGAGATCATTTTTGCTGACGCGCCAGACTGTATCTTTTTCATGCTCCAAGTGCCCGATCCTTTTTGCCTGCTCTTTCTCCGGGATATGCAGGAAAAATTTCATGACCAGATAACCGTTATCGGTAAGCTGCCGTTCAAAACGTCGCACACTCTCGATCCGTTTTGCATAATCCTCATCGGAAAGTTTTCCGTGCAGCTCGTCTTTTACGATCTCGTCCATCCAGCCCGAATCGAGAAATACGAACTTTCCTTCTTCCGGGATTCGTCTGAAATAGCGGTATAAAAATGGCTTCCGGCACTCCTCCTCACTCTTTTCCCCCATCGATTCCACCTTGAAAAAACGCGGATCGATATTCTGGATCACCTGGCCGATCACGGAGCCTTTTCCGGCAGTTCCCCAGCCTTCCATGAGCACAAGTACCGGTATCTTCTGCTCTTTGATCAAAAGCTGCTGCTTTGCTAACTTTTCTTTTGCAGCGGCAAGGCGCACCCTGATCTCTTCCTCCTCCGGTTTTTCCATTGCTTTCCATTCCTGCAGCATAAAAAATCCCCCTTCTCTTACACTTTTTCATCATCAATCCATATCTCCGCGATCACGTTCCGAAGATGCACGGATCTCTGCCTGTTACTCTGTTGTCATTCTTCTTTTAGTTTCTCTCAAAATTTTCGAAACATCAAGGCATTTTCATACTTTTTATATTTTTTTCAGAATTTGACAGTTTTATTCTTCTTCCTATATTTTCGTATACTTGTTTTCTTTTATAAGCGTTTCTTATGAATCAGTTTTTTCTCCCTATTTTTTTGCATAAATGCAGGAAAACAGGAAAAACCTCCTTGCAATTTGTATTCTTACACGATATAGTTGAATCAACAATTTCGAGATGAAGTTTGCAGGAAAACGACGCAAGTCTACCGAAGGAGTAACACTCTCAGGTGCCGGTCATACCGGTGCAACTGTAAATGGATCGACTCTCTGGAGACGCCCGGATGAACCGGGGGCCGAAGGTGCAACATACGTTTTCGTATGAATCTCTCAGGCAAGCGGACAGAGAAGATATCTTAATTGCACACATAAGATTTCATTTTATATGAAGTTTTCTGATTATGTATCTTCCTATCCCATATATTTTTATATGGGATATTTTTCTGTCAGTTCATCCTGTTTCCGGTCATCATCCCATTTTCATTGCAAGATATTTTTCTGTGATACTGCATGCACTCGATGTATATATTGAAAGAAAGATAGAGGATTAGAAACATGTGGAGTGTAATTAATGATTTTCTTGTCAATGTTGACAATTTTGTCTGGGGTGTGCCATTAATGGTGCTGATTATGGCGGGCGGCCTGCTGCTTACGGTGCGCCTCGGTCTGTTACAGATCCGGAAGCTTCCCCTTGCGCTGAAATGGATGATCCAGAATGAGGAAGAGGCAGAAGGCGAAATTTCCAGTTTTGCTGCTCTCTGTACTGCTTTGAGCGCAACGATCGGTACCGGTAATATCGTTGGTGTTGCAACCGCTGTCTGCGCCGGCGGTCCGGGCGCTCTGTTCTGGATGGTCGCAGCCGCTTTTCTCGGAATGGCTACCAAATATTCCGAAGGACTTTTAGCTGTCAAATACCGTGTCGTTGCTCCTGACGGTCACAGCCTTGGCGGTCCTTTCTATTATATTGAACAGGGAATGGGAAAAAACTGGAAATGGCTTGCGAAGCTTTTTGCATTTTTCGGCGTCTGTGTCGGACTTTTCGGTATCGGAACTTTCAGCCAGGTCAATGGTATCGCAAGTGCGATCAACGGTTTCTTTGATCCGGACAATGCACACTGTGTCAAGATCCTTCCTTTCCTCGGAGAATATTCCTGGTCAGTCGTGATCGCATCCCTGATCCTGACGGTCTGTGTCGCAGCCGTATTGATCGGCGGTGTAAAACGGATCGCAAGTGTGAGCCAGATCGTTGTACCATTTATGGCGATCCTTTATTTTGCTTTTGCCGTTATCCTGATTATCTGCAATATTACTGAAATTCCTGCAGCTATTAAAGTGATCGTAACCGCTGCTTTCACACCGAAAGCTGTTACCGGCGGTGCTGTCGGAAGTATGTTTGTCGCTATGCAAAAAGGTGTTGCCCGCGGTATTTTCTCAAATGAGGCAGGACTCGGAAGCGCCCCGATCGCAGCAGCTGCTGCACAGACAAAAGAACCTGTCCGTCAGGGACTTGTCAGCATGACCGGAACTTTTATCGACACGATCGTAATCTGTACACTGACCGGACTCTCCATCGTCTTAACCGGCGCATGGCAGGTCGAAGGCTTAGAAGGTGTGGAAGTCACCACTTACGCATTCCAGCAGGGACTTCCTTTCCCTCCGGTCGTGTCCTCTTTTGTATTAATGCTCTGCCTTGTATTTTTTGCATTTACAACAATTCTCGGCTGGGATTATTACAGCGAACGCTGTCTTGAATATTTAAGCGGCGGTAATTTAAAACATGTGAAAGTCTACCGCTGGATTTACATTTTTGCAGTATTTATCGGACCGTATATGACTGTCAGCGCTGTGTGGACAATCGCTGATATTTTCAACGGACTGATGGCTCTGCCAAATATGATCGCACTGTTCGTATTGAGTGGGGTTGTTGTCACGAAAGCGGCCCTTGTAATTAAGAACATCTTGATTGCAAGGAGGTAACGCATATGAGCAATTATATTAATCAAGTTTCAGATTCTCTAAAGAATCATATTTCGGAATTAGCTAACAATCCATGTTTATTTCTTCGAAACCCCAATGTCGATTTCTCGCGAAAACGGAAAATTGATTTCAAAACTTTTATAGGAATCATGATGAATTCGGGTGGAGCTACTATGAGTAAAGAACTACTTGATTTCTTTGATTTTAACAAAAATACTCCGTCTGTGTCAGCATTTACGCAACAACGTTCAAAAGTACTTCCAGAGGCTTTTGAATATTTGTTTAAATCTTTTACGGATGACAACCTTCCAACTACTAATAATTATCATGGTTATCGTTTAATTGCATGTGATGGAAGTAACTTGACCATTGCAACCAATCAAAAGGATCCAGAAACTTTTTGGGAACGTAATCAGTATGGTTCAATTGTTAATAAACTACATCTAAATGCCTTTTATGATGTTTTGAATCGTATATACACCGATGTTTTAGTGCAAACAGCAGCGGATTACAACGAGTCTAGAGCATGTGCAACAATGATTGACAGATCGAAACTAGACAATGTTATTCTTGTTGCTGATAGAGGATATGAAAACTATAACATTTTTGCACATGCAATTGAAAAAGGATGGAAATTCGCTATACGTATTAAAGATAAAAATAGTAATGGAATTGCATCTGGGTTAAATCTTCCTCCAAATGATGAGTTTGATATAGATATCACTCAGATTTTTTCGAGGAAAAATACAAAGACCACAAAAAATGCAGGCTATAAGTGGATGCCTGTAAATCAAGTGTTTGATTATCTTCCACGAAAAAGTGATAAAACATACGAATTATCATTTCGTATTATTAGATTTCCTATAGGGTCTAATTCTTATGAAATAATAATTACAAATCTTGATAGAAATATTTTTGATGTAAAAAAAATAAAGGAAATCTATCATTTGAGATGGGGAATAGAAACTTCATTCAGAGAATTAAAATATGCCATAGGATTAACAAGTTTCCATGCACGAAAACCAGATTTTATTAAACAAGAAATATATGCGCGATTACTTTTGTATAACTATTGTGAATTAATAACAACACATGTAATAAAACAAATGAAAAACAATGATAAAACAAAACAGGTGAACTTTACAATCGCCATTTATATTTGTAGAGAATATCTCCGTAATAAACGCAATCTTAGTCCACCTGATGTGATTAACCTAATAGAAAAGCATGCAAAATAGACAAAAGAAAAAAACACATCATATTTATCAAACAATTGCAAATATGATGTGTTTTATAATTATGTCAAAATTCTTAACTTAATGACATTGAGCATATGCTCTTGTTTTTTTGTACCCATTCACTTAATTAAAAAGTTTGAGAATTTAAGTCCAGCCTATCGTAACAAGTCCAGCAATGTGTATTCTCCCTTTGGCACTTTCGACACTTCATGATACTTTCTTATTGCAGTCACAAGAACTATTGGATTGCTAAAGTAATTCTTGACAAAAGTTACTACATTAGAGTCAAAGCAATACTCTTTTTCAGTTGCATATAAGCCTCGTATGTCGGAGTCGTTCCCTCAAGGAAACCGCTCTGGTACGCATCACTCTTCTTGATATCATTTCTTTTCAGTATCTTTGACAGATTCTCCGCAGTAATTCCATTACGATTTCTGGTAATAAATATACCATCATTACGTTCATATTCATCCAGCAATTCCGGATAATGTGTAGAAAAAATGAGTATTCCACCATTTTTGTTCAGCTTATTATCCATGAAAAATCGTAATAGTGTTGTTACAATTTCTTTGTTAAAATGATTTTCTACCTCATCTACAACAATATATCCACCGCTCTGCAATACTTCCCGTGCCAATGTAAAGGTAATCATTCCTTTTACCGTACCTGACGAAAGATAACTATTAAGCTCCACCGGGCTATTGAGTAGAATTTCCTCTTTACCTCTGAATTTCAAATGTATTAAAGTCTTACTGTCATTTTCATCAAAATGCAGCTTCTCAATTGTCGGATCCAAAAAAGTAATGATTTCTGCCGGAATATCTTCCGAAAATGGAAGAACATTTTCATTTGTGTATTTCAGGAGATTTACAATTCGTATATGTTCCTTCGTTTTTTTGTTTCTGGCAATCATGATACTTACATCATCCGACAAAAAATCTTCCTGACTACTTCTGATCATTACCGGTTCTCTTCCTTCAAAATCCAACATTGCCTTACGGGTAGTCACTACATCTACACATTTTGTCCACATGGTCTCAGAAGCGATGCTATAACTTATCCCTTCTGACTTGCTCTTATGGGAAGTAATAATTGTTTCCAACCGGCAAACTTCATTTGTCTTTCCCGAAAAGAAATACATATTTAATTTAACTTCTTTTGAGTTTCCCAGAATATCTCTGGTCTCAATATGATTGATCGGCTCATTATTGATTATTTCTAAAGCCAGCAAAATAACCTTTAAGACAGATGTCTTTCCTGATGCATTAATACCAATAAATCCAATAGCAGAATTCACCCAAATATTTGCAAACAATGGGTATAAAATATTCTTCTGTTCTTCTGTGACTCTCTGCTGTGCATAAAAGGATAAATCCAATTTTTCCTTGAATAACGGCAATCCTTCCGCTGTAATACGAAGAAGTTTCATATTCACCTCCAAATTTATAAACAGGTTTTTCGTTTTTATATTTAAATTATAAGTAGTATAACACTTGTTTTTAAATTTATCAACGGATTATACGTTTTTATTTTATGTGCAGAATGGATTAGAAGGCTTTACATTGCTATCTCAACCTTTTTTGCCGCAAAAAGCAATTCCATAAATGTGCCAATTTCAGTTTCTATTGCTTCCTCTTTTCCAATGCCAACCCAATCAATCGATCCGCCTGATCTGCCATGAACAGCGGGATATTCAGCACATCATCGTCCAGTTTCAGATTGTCCAATGAGAACCGGATGCGAAGCTTGACCTTATCAGGGAACAGTTCCTTGAACTTCTTCATACTCTTGCTGGTTGTGTTGGCTTCGGATTTGACCTCCACAGGGAAGATGTCGTTCTCCCGCTGAATGAGGAAATCCACCTCGTAAGGTGGGTTGTTCTGGCTCCAATAACGGGGCATGACTTCAAACTGAGTAATTAAAGTCTGCAACACAAAGTTTTCGGTTAATGCGCCTTTGAATTCAGTAAACAGGCGGTTTCCTTCTCCAAAGGCAGTGGGAGCCAACTGTGCCAGACGGCGGAGCAGTCCCACATCTACCAAATAAATCTTGAAAGCAGACAAGTCATCGTAAGCTGCAATCGGCAAGCCGGGAGCTGAGCTGCGATAAATTTTATGCACCAGACGGGCATCCACCAGCCATTGCAAAGCATCCTCGTACTCACGGGCTCGTGCGCCTTCCTTGACCACCTTATAGATAAACTTCTTGTTCTCCCTAGCCAGTTGAGAAGGAACAGACTTCCAAATCATTGAGATTTTCGGGAACTCGCTGAGATTAGGATGCTTGGCAAAATCACGCTCATAGGCTCCAAGGATTCCGGACAATGCCTCCTGCATGGCAGAAACATCCCGTGCCTCCGTCCACATCAATACCGACTCCGGCATACCACCGGTGACATAGTACATCTTCAGCTTCTCATACAGCGGATTAAAAAAGGCGTCAGGAATAGGTTCAAGGGTATCCACCTGTTCCAGATACTGCGCCAGATTTTCATCACCGTTGGCAAGTAGAAACTCAGCGAAGGTCATTGGGTCAATCTGCATGAAGTTGACCTTGCCTACTGGAAAAGAGGAAGGCTTCGCCAAGGCGATACCTAACAGAGAACCGGCACAGGCAACATGGTACTGCGGTGCATTCTCGCAGAAATATTTCATGGAGTTAATGACTTTCGGGCAGTCCTGTACCTCGTCAAAGATGATGAGTGTCTTTTCTGGCAAGATCTTTTGACCGCTTGCCAGCATAAGGTTTTGTAGAATCCGGTCCACATCCTTGGTTGTTTCAAAAAATTGTTTATATTCTTCGTTTTCGTCGAAGTTAAAGTAGGCTGTATTTTCATAACAGCGTCTGCCGAACTCTTTCAGAATCCAAGTCTTACCCACCTGACGTACGCCCTTCAAGATTAAAGGCTTGCGGTAGGGAGAATTCTTCCAATCTAGCAACTTTTTTAAGATAAATCGTTCCATCGAATCACTCCTCACATTTTTATTGGAGTTTTATGCTTTATAATCACACTTTTATTATATGCGAAATCTATGAAAATCACAACCGGAATCACAAAATTATTAAGATTTAATGCTTATCAATCACACTTTTATATGAGATAGTGAGAAATTTTTTCTACAAAAAGCAATAGAGGAACCAAGAGAAAAATACATTAAAGATCCACCTGAAGGAATGACTGCACAGCTTGTAAAAAACATGAGTGATTCAGATTTACTTGACATGCATTATTTCCTTACTGAAGATGAATATTTTGACGGCGAAGAAGAAGATTTTTATATCGACCTTTTCTAAATATTTACCGTCTTTTTGTTGAGCCCTCTCTTATACGGGCTTTTATATTAGTGTTTTCTCCGAAGGGAGAAATTTCCTAATATTAAAAATAGCCGCTAAGTTATCCCTAACGGCTGTAAATACTATCTGATTATAATTCTCTTTTTCCATTTACTCTTCTTTCCAGAGTAAATATCATATCCTTACCCATAAGCCTTAATCCTCAATCTGCGGAATATTGACCAACTGCTGCAGCTTCTTCTCAAGAATAGTCTTATCCGGTAACTGTAACTGATACTGAGATACCAGCATCGGTGACATCGTTCTGCTCATAGCATATTCTACCACCTCATCATTCTTAGATGCACAAAGAAGCAAGCCAACACTCGGGTTTTCATTCTCTTTCTTTACCTGTCTGTCCAATGCCTCAAGAAAAAAATCCAACTTAGAAATATACTCTGGTTTAAACTTACCTATTTTGAGTTCTATTGCAACAAGGCACTGTAATCCCCGATGATAAAACAACAAATCAATACGAAAATCGTCTCCTCCAACCTGAACTTTGTACTCTTCATCAATAAATGTGAAATCTTTTCCTAATTCCAGAATAAAATCCTTCATGTTTCTAATTAACGCTTTTCGTAAGTCATTCTCATGAAACTCATTTGGCAAATCCAGAAATTCCATAACATATGAATCCAAAAATGGATTTTCTCCTAGCTTCTTAACCGACTCTGGTAATAAAGTTTCCTTTGATAACATATACCTTTCATAATATCCGCTATCTAACTGTCTCTCCAACTGACGCTTTGAATAGTTTTCTTTGATACATAGGCGTATATAAAATTCTCTTTCCTCATCAGTCTTACAGCCTGACATTATCAACAAGTGATTCGTCCAACTAATTTGTGTCACCAGTGGTGTCACAATTCCATTTTTGCCATTTTAACAAGACTTTATAAATCTTTTTCAAAATTAATACATTTTAATTATATCAAGACATAGCAATCCTCTCAATGACTTTTTACTGATGTTTTTCCTTTTTCATCATCTCGATCTTCTCATGCAGGTTGGTGTTATACAGCTTGTAAAGGTCTGTATTTGCCTGCTTGCGGAATTTTACTCCATACGACATTTCTGGTATGATAATGATTTCTCATTGAATCTGTAATTGATATATTTTGATTTTTACCTCAAATTGATAAAAAAATAGGACTTAAATCATTCAAAACCCTTTATTTATAAGGTTTCTCTTGATTTAGTCCTATTTTAACGCATGCCCCCTTCAAGATTAAAGGCTTGCGGTAGGGAGAATTCTTCCAATCCAGCAATTTTTTTAAGATAAATCGTTCCATAGGATCACTTCTCACATTTTTATTGGAGTTTTATGCTTTATAATCACACTTTTATTATATGCAAAATCTATGAAAATCACAACCGAAATCACAAAATTATTAAAATTTAATGCTTACTAATCACACTTTTATATGAGATAGTGAGAAAATTTTCTACAATAAAGGCAGACCGCAGCCTTTTCCGCCAACTATCGTAACGAAAAGGTGATTTTTAGCCGAAACGCAAAAAGCTGTAAAACTCAATGCGAATTTTACAGCTTATAAATAAATGTGTGCTGATTACAGAGATAAAAGTGTGCAGGATTTTTGAATTACATTATGTAAGGATATGCGAAGCAGCCGTTCTTCCAGTACTCCGCATATCTCAAAAAAACTAGTTGATGTAGTTAGCTGCTGCTCCCATATAAGCGATTGCTTCATCAGCTGTCAAATACTGACCTTCCATAACAAGGGAAAAATCTGAATTTGCAATTGCAACGGAACCGTCGTCTGCTTCTACAAATACTGCTGAGAAATCATCACCTGTATAAACATCTGTTGTGCTGATCTCAGTCCAGTCAATGTTATCTTCATCTGTAACATTTGTTACATTAGAATCATCATATGCTCCACAAAGGACATCTCCCTGTCCATCCTGTGGAACGATCATTAATGAAACATAGCTATATCCATCCGGATCTCTAAAGAGTGTGATCACATACTCTGTATTATCATCATCCACTGCATATAATGCTGCATCAACAAGATCTGCTGTTACATCAAGAAGGGAAAATCCTTCTTCCTCTGTTGTGTCTGCTGCTTCTGCTGCATCTTCCACATCCACTGCATCCTCTTCTGTATCTGCTGCATCATCAGCTGCTGTGTCTGTTGTAGTTGTCTGCTGATCATTGTCAGCTGGTGCTGCTGCATCTGATGAACCACCACATGCTGTAATATTAAGAGCCATTGCTCCAACAAGTAATGCTGTTAATAACTTTTTCTTCATTTGAATCTCCTCTTTCTACTATTCATATTTTTGATAAAAATAGAATTTTTTTTTGTAAATTTCCTGCCCACTTTTATCTCTGTAATCAGCTTATTTTTCATTTTAAAAAATTATTTGTACAATGCCTTATCTGGCATGGTTTCTTTTTCTTTTCGCAAAGATTCCTGCAAGTCCCGCGCATGAAACCATCAGAAGTGCTGTACAAAGTGCCATGCTGAAATCTTCGCCTGTCTTTGGAGATTTTGCACTCTGGTCAGTGTTTTCGGCTACCGTAAAGTTTGTTGCCGCTGTTCCATCTGTCCAGACAAGTTCAAAGGAATGATTTCCTGCTGACAAACTCTTAAGGTATTCCGGTTTGAAGGTAATGATGGTAGATCCTTCTGTGACCGTATAGTTGACCGGATCAACCGTTACTCCGTCCACCTTGACCTCGCGGAATTTTGAAATCTCACCGCTTCCTCTGATTGCAAGGCTTCCATCTGTATTCTGCGTCCATGAGCTGCCTGCTCCATCCAAAATATCATACGTTACCTGTGCCGGTGCCGAAGCTGCTGGAGCAGCTGTAGTTGATGCAGCCGGTGTTGATGTCGCCGGTGTCGGATCCGGTGTCGGGGTTGAATCCGGTGTCGGGGTTGTTGGTTCCGGTGCCGGATTTGGAGTCGGCGTTGGGGTTGGCGTTGGCTCCGGATTTGGCTCTGGGTTTGGCTCTGGGGTTGGATTCGGATTCGGTGTTGGTGCTGCATCTTCTGTCACAGTCAGTGTAACTGGATTTGATGTGACTGAACCGCTTTGATTGCTTACCACACACTGATATTGATATCCATTAAATTCTACACTAGCTACATTAAACTTGTAACTTCCACTAGTTGCTCCATCAATATTAACAAATCCTGCATTATCACTTTTATTAACCTGCCACTGATACTTTAAATCTGTACCTGTTGCATTTACTGTAAAGGTTGCCTCTTCCCCAGCTTTCACAGATACAGGCTGTGGCTGTGTTGTGATTGTCAGTGCTTCAACAGCTGGCTTTTTTTTCAGTACAAGTTTTTTATTTTCATCAATATCTGTTACGTAATCACTATTATCAGAAGAAAAATAGCTTGCACTTGCGGCATTATCTGCAATTATAACCGAAGACTTCTCTGTTGGCTTATCTTCTGTAGTCACGCCTATATTTGCTCCCTCTTCCAGCGATTCTACTGTCACTATTGCTTCAGTCCTAAGATATAGATTATTAGTTCTGTCTTCAACTGTATTTCCAATAATCTTTACCGCACCACTCAAAGTTATCTTATGGTATTGACCTACAAAAACACCGCCTCCCTTGTTATCGATAATTTCAGCCGTACCACTCATTTTAAAAGGCACTGTCGATATATAATATACTCCTCCTCCTTTATTGGATGTATTATTATTTATTTTGCCTCCTGACATAGTGAATCTGCCAGCATTATTATATACTCCTCCACCGCCAGAGTTTGTATTATTACCGGTTATTGTGCCTCCGTACATATCAAAAGAACAATTTACGCTAACGTATACTCCTCCACCACTTCCAGCATTATTAGTAGTGATAGTACCTCCGTACATAAAAAACTTGCCAGGATTATTATTATATACTCCTCCACCATTATCAGCGGTATTCGAAGTGATTGTGCCTCCGTACATAGTGAATATGCCCGCGTCATTACATACTCCTCCACCATTATCAGCGTGATTCGAAGTGATTCTACCTCCGTACATAAAAAACATGCCGGGATTCTTGACACCACCATTGTTACCGGAAATTATTCCATTATACATGAAAAATCTTCCATCATTATAAACGCCTTCACCGCTCACTCCTTCCTGATGAGTAATAGTTCCAGTCCCCTTACAGTCCGTAAGCGTAAAGTCAACGTTACTTTTTATTATAATAACAGCATTATTACCATTTTGGTCGTAATACCCTTTAGCCGTGCGAGTAATGCTGTGTCCATTCAGGCATAAATTTACGTTTCTTTGACAAGTCCATGCACTTGTGAGTGTCACATCCTGCGTCAGATAGTAATTGCCTTCTCTGTTTATGTCACTAAGCTTACTAATCCCTGTCCATGTCTCTTCCTTATGCGTATGCCCTTCAACCGAAAGATTCCCTGTACCGCATACGCAATGTGTATGTGGTTCCGTTGTCACATTCTGCCCACTTATCTCCGCAGCCTTCGCATGCACTGTTCCACCCGGTACTGCTGGTACAAGTCCTGCCACCATTCCGAACACCAGTAAACCGAATCATGCTTGCATGAATGAGCATAATTTTGAAAATTTCTTTGGCGAAGTAACCACATGAGCAAAAGGAAAGCTCTGAAAGAGCGGTTTTGCGAATGGGGTTCTGAATAGTTACATATGGCACTTTACCATTTTTTTCATTTTATCACAGCGTTCATCCAAAACCCGGATTTCGGCGTGAGTTGTAATTATATGGCGTGAATTGTAAGATGCAGGCTTGCTTTGCATTTCCGAATTTTTTATAATGGATGTATCATAACTGTGAAACAAGGAGGACTGCCATATGCCGCTTCAGATTTTAACTTATACACACCACTTAACGACAATGCTGTTTGGCATTTTTCTGTCCGCCTTTTTTCTCGGGGTAAAACAGAATAAGAAAAATGTCTGCATTCTTCTTGGCGGTGGAGCAGTATCCGGACTTTTCTTTCTGATCTGCAATACGGTATTCGGTTCGTTGTTCACGGAAGCCATCTATCCGCTTTTCGTGCATCTGCCGCTTTTTCTGCTGCTGGTGTTTTATTACCGTTTCCGCTGGCTGCCTTCCATAATCTCTATCATGACCGCCTATCTGTGCTGCCAGTTCAGCAACTGGGCAGGTATTTTTGCCTTATCCCTGAGCGGATTGGAATGGGTTTATTATCTGGTAAGGATTATCGTGACTGTTGCCGTTTTCACTTTCTTAAGCCGGTATCTGTGCCAGACTACCGCACTGCTTTTGGCAAAATCTGACCGGGAGCTGTATATCCTCGGGGCAATGCCATTTGTCTATTATGTGTTTGATTACTCTACCACAAAGTTCTCCATGCTTCTTTACTCCGGAAATAAGGTGGTCGTGGAATTTCTCGCATTTGCCATGTGTATTTCCTATGTCATTTTCCTGTTCGTCTATTTTCAGGAATATGAGTTGAAAAACCGTGCTGAACAATACGGTCAGCTTACCAATATGCAGTTGAACTCCCTGCACTCGGAGATTGAGCAGGTTCGCAGCAGTGAACACCGCATGAAGATCCTGCGGCACGACATGCGCCATCATCTTGCTGCCATCCAGACTTTTATCTCCCAGCAGGAACCGGAGCGCGCGCTTGATTATATTCAGGAGATCAATAAGCAATATGACGACACGGTCATTCACTCTTTCTGCAGAAATGAGCTTCTGAATTCGGTCCTTTCCATTTACCAGACACGGTTTGCGGAAAATCAGATCGTTTTTGACGTACAGATCCAGACTTCGCAGACACTCTGCTGCTCTGAGATGACTTTCTGTGCGATCCTTTCCAATCTTCTGGAAAATGCCATGCATGCGGTCACGAAGCTCCCTGAGGAAAAACGTATCGTGCATCTGAGCATTTTTGAAAAGGGAAACCACCTTCTGATCCTGCAGAAGAATCCGGCTTCAGAGACACCTGTTTTTTCAAACGGTATCCCGGTTACAACGGCAAAGAATCACGGTATCGGTGTCCAAAGCGTCATTTATTATGTTGAGAAGGAACATGGACAGTACCAGTTTTACATGGAAGGTGAGGACTTTGTAGTCCGCATTATTCTTTAAGCGAGGAAATTTATTATGGTAAAGATTGCGATTTGTGATGATGAAACTGAATTTTTGGATCTGCTTTCAGACAGTCTTGATTCCTGGTGCCGGGCGCATCAGCTGACACTGCAGCTCTACCGGTTCACAAACGGTGACGAACTGATCTCCGCACACAGGGCTTATGGCATGGATCTGATCCTGCTTGATATGATCATGCCCCTTTTAAGCGGCATGGATACCGCCCGCGAACTGCGCCAGCATGACCCGCACGTTCCGATCATTTTTCTGACTTCCTCACCGGAATTTGCGCTGGAATCTTATGAAGTCCGCACTTTCTGGTATCTGTTGAAACCTCTTGACGAAGTGCGTTTCCATGCGGTCCTCGACAGCTGGTACGAAGTCCACAAGGCTTCCATGGCTCATTTCGCGGCAAGAACAGATTCCGGCTACCAGGCGATTTATTTTCAGGATGTCGAATATCTGGAAGCGCAGAATAAGAATGTGTTAGTCACATTGAAAGACGGCTCGGTGATCTCCATAAAAGAACCCTTTCACCAGTGTGAAACAATTTTCACAGTGGAAAAAGGGTTTTATAAATGCCACCGCAGCTATATTGCAGCGTTAAGCTGCGTGGAAAAGTTCGGTAAAACCTCTCTCTTCACAAAATCCGGCGCACAGATTCCGATTTCAAGAGACAATTACGCTAATTTTAAGGATGTTTATTTTTCCTATATGTTTCCGCAGGAATGATCCGCTATTGGATCCCGAAGGACGCAAGCTTCATGTCCTCGTTGAACGCCAGTGTGTAATGCACCTCGATGTTTTCATATTCTGCGGTCACGTAAACGGCTGCGATATGCGCACCTCTCTGTATGATCTCCGCATCCTGCATTGTTTCAATGGAAACAAAATCTCCCCAGTCTTCCGAGATCCGCGCCTTCCCCTCGTCCATGCGCTCTTTGTTCATGATCTCCTGCATGTCCGGGACAACAAGGCTTTGCAGGCCGTCAAAATCCTCTGCATTTAAAAGCCCTATGATTTTTTCCGCCTGTGCCTTCACTTCCTCTTCGCTGAACACTTCACTCTCTGCCAGCGCTTTGTTCTGCGGCTGCATCCAGTAAGTTGCAACGGATGCTGCCACAAGGATCACTGCGACAATGATGATGTTGCGGATGCGCTTTTTCTTCTGCTCCGGTGTCAGCACTTTTTTTGTTTTTATCTTACTCATTTTTCTCTCTGCACTTTCTTTTTTCTGCATATTAGTCCCTGATCGCATCCAACGCATTCGAAATATCTGCGATCAGATCTTCCTTATCCTCTAAACCGAGACTGATGCGGATCAGCTCTGCCGGAACACCTGCCTCTTTCAGCTGTTCATCTGTCATCTGTCTGTGTGTGGAGGTCGCCGGATTCAGACAGCAGGTTCTTGCATCTGCCACATGTGTCTCGATCGCTCCAAGCTTTAAGTTCTGCATAAAAGCAGACGCAGCCTCCCTGCCGCCCTTTAATCCGAATGAAACGACACCGCATCCGCCGTGTGGCAGGTATTTTCTGGCACGTTCATAGTATTTGCTGGAAGGCAGACCCGGATAGTTTACATAGGCTACCTTTGGATGTTTTTCCAGAAATTCTGCAACTGCCTGTCCGTTTTCCACATGCTTAGGCATACGCACATGCAGCGACTCCAGTCCAAGGTTTAACAGGAATGCATTCTGTGGCGACTGGATGCATCCGAGATCACGCATAAGCTGTGTTGTACATTTTGTGATGAATGCGCCCTCATTGCCAAATTTTTCTGCATAGGTCACGCCATGGTAGCTCTCATCCGGTGTACAAAGTCCCGGATATTTGTCTGCGTGTGCCATCCAGTCGAATTTTCCGCTGTCAACGATCGCACCGCCCACTGCCGCACCATGTCCATCCATGTATTTGGTGGTGGAGTGTGTCACAATATCCGCACCCCACTCAAATGGCCTGCAGTTGACCGGAGTTGGAAATGTATTGTCTATGATAAGAGGTACGCCGTGCGCATGTGCTGTTTTTGCAAAGAGCTCAATATCTAATACTGTCAATGCCGGATTGGCTATCGTCTCGCCAAACATCAGCTTTGTGTTCGGACGGAACGCAGCGTTTAACTCCTCCTCCGATGCGTCAGGAGACACGAAGGTTGCCGTGATCCCCATTTTGGCAAGCGTAACTGCAATGAGGTTGAAAGTTCCGCCGTAGATCGAGGATGATGCCACGATATGGTCTCCACTCTCACATATGTTGAATATGGCAAAAAAGTTCGCTGCCTGTCCGCTTGAGGTCAGCATTGCGGCTGTGCCGCCTTCCATTGCTGCGATCTTGGCTGCGACATGATCATTCGTCGGATTCTGCAGCCGTGTATAGAAATATCCGGATGCCTCAAGATCAAACAGTTTTCCCATGTCCTCACTGGTGCTGTATTTGAAAGTGGTAGACTGGATGATCGGGATCTGCCGCGGCTGTCCATTCTCCGGGGTATATCCTGCCTGTACGCATTTTGTGCCTATTTTATAATCGTTCATTTCATTTTCCATGCCTTTCCGCAATCTGCCCTTCGTATCCGGCAGACACATTATTATCAAACTGATCTGCGCCATGATCTCTGCTGCAGATCATCAGTATTATTACTGTAGCATTATGAGCGCCGTTTTTCAAGAATTGTTTTTCCTGTCTGCCCGGAAGTAAAACACTTGCAGAAGTATGTTATTTTCGATAGTATATAAGTATCAGATGTACGGATACAGGTTGAGTCAGAACAGGTAATTGTCTGATCGATCCGGAAGATAAAAGGAGGCATCCTCATGACCGAACAGGAGATCAAGGATATTTTACAACAACAGAACCACTTTTTTTCCAGTGGCAAAACGATTCCGGCGGAATTCCGCCTGAAACAGTTAGAAAGTTTGAAGGAGGCTATGATCCGCCATGAAGCCGACCTCGCTGCGGCATTGAAAGAGGATCTTGGAAAGAGCCGTATGGAGAGCTATATGTGTGAGATCGGGCTGACGCTGTCCGAGCTTACCTGGATGCAGAAGCATCTCCGCAGCCTTATGCGCAGCAAACGTGTTTCCACCCCGGTCGCCCAGTTCGCGGCAAAGAGCTTCCGCTCCCCTTCCCCTTACGGAACCGTGCTGATCATGAGTCCATGGAATTACCCAGTGTTACTGACACTCGATCCGCTGATCGATGCCATAGCAGCCGGGAATACTGCGGTCGTAAAACCAAGCGCCTACGCCCCTTGCACGTTCGATGTCATGAAAACCATGATCGAAGAATGTTTTCCGGCACATTATGTTGCAGTGGTCGATGGCGGCCGCGCAGAAAATCAGGCATTGTTACAGCAGCGTTTTGACATGATCTTTTTCACCGGCGGAAAGACTGTCGGACGGGAGGTACTCCGCCATGCGGCTGAATATTTAACTCCTGTCACATTAGAGCTTGGCGGAAAGAGCCCATGTATCGTTGACTCCACCGCTAAGATCCGGCTTGCCGCAAAGCGTATTGTCTTCGGCAAGTATTTAAACTGCGGACAGACCTGTGTTGCGCCGGATTATATTCTCTGTGACAAGCGCATCCGCGATGAGCTTATCACTGCGATTTTAGCTGAGATTGAAAAGCAGTTTGGGAAAGAACCTCTGAAAAATCCGAATTATGGAAAGATCATCAACGAAAAGCATTTTGAACGCATTCTCGGGCTGATCAATGGGGAAAAGCTTGTATACGGAGGACAGTCAGAGCCTGAATCGCTCCGCATTGCGCCTACCGTTCTGAATAATATTACGTGGGACGACGCTGTGATGGGCGAAGAGATCTTCGGTCCTCTGCTTCCGATCCTCACCTTCGACACATTAGACGAGGCGCTTGATACCGTGGAATCCCACCCTCATCCGCTTGCGCTTTATTTTTTCAGTGAGGACAAGGCTGCACAGAAGAAGGTCTTAGATACCTGCCGTTTTGGCGGCGGCTGTATCAATGACACGATCATTCATCTTGCAACGAGCGATATGCCATTCGGCGGTGTCGGTGAGAGCGGCATGGGCAGCTACCACGGCAGGGCTGGTTTTGAAACCTTCAGCCATTACCGCAGTATTGTCGATAAGAAAACGTGGATGGATCTGCCGATCCGTTATCAGAAATATACCGGATTGAAAGAAAAGATGATGCGGATGTTTTTGAAATAAGGGGGATTATTCATAAAACTGTAATGCAAGTTCATTATAATGCAGTATGTCTTCCACTTCTGCAAGCCGTGTCCGGATTTTTTCTGACGCCGGCTGTTTTTCAAGATTCTCCTTGATATCTGTGTATATGAGCTTTTCTTTTTCAAGAAAAGTTTTCAACACAGGATGGCGGTTTTGCAGGAGTAATCCACCATAGAGATCTGAAAGTTTCAACACTTCCACATTTTCTCCTGTGGCTAGATCTAATTCTGCTACACTGGATTTTTCCAAAACCTTCTGCACATTTTTTTCCTGATACTGCACTTTCATCATCGGATAGAATTTTCCATCTTCCAACACCATGTCCTCTGCGAGAATGGCATATCCTTCTTCTCGTAGAAATTCACGGACACGCTCGATCTCGGACTGTGGCTGCAAGATGAGTTCTTTTGCAGACTGACAGACTTTTTCCCCGTCTTTTAAAATATGCATGACAAGTCCGCCTCCCATACCGGCGATGAGGACAGCTTCCACCTCGCCGGGTTTTAAAGCTGCCACACCGTCTGAGAGACGTGTCTGTATGTATGCCTGCAATCCATATAAAGCAATATGTTCTTTTGCCCGCTCTAGCGGTCCTTCGTTGATATCCATGGCGATCGCAGATGGAATTTTCTCCTGCTGTAACAGATAGATTGGAATATATCCGTGATCTGTTCCAACATCTGCCAGTGTATATCCCTGTGTGACAAGAGCTGCGGCTGTCATTAAACGATTTGAAATCTTTACCATTTTACTCTAAGTAATCCTTTAATTTGCGGCTTCTGCTTGGATGACGAAGTTTGCGGAGCGCTTTTGCTTCGATCTGACGGATACGCTCACGTGTTACATTGAACTCTTTTCCAACTTCTTCCAGTGTTCTTGCACGGCCGTCCTCCAGACCAAAACGGAGTGTCAGAACTTTCTGCTCTCTCTCGGTCAGTGTTCCAAGTACTTCCTCCAACTGCTCTTTCAAAAGGGTAAATGCGGCTGCATCGGCCGGAACAGGCACATTATCATCCTGAATGAAGTCACCTAAGTGGCTGTCCTCCTCCTCACCGATCGGAGTTTCCAGAGAAACCGGCTCCTGGGAAATCTTTAAGATCTCACGCACACGCTCTACCGGCATATTCATCTCTGCTGCAATCTCTTCCGGACTTGGCTCACGTCCTAACTCCTGAAGTAACTGTCTGGAAACACGGATCAGTTTATTGATCGTCTCAACCATATGAACCGGAATACGGATCGTTCTCGCCTGATCTGCGATTGCTCTTGTGATTGCCTGACGGATCCACCATGTTGCATAGGTAGAAAATTTATATCCCTTGCGGTAGTCAAATTTTTCCACGGCTTTGATCAGACCAAGGTTACCTTCCTGGATCAGATCAAGGAAAAGCATTCCACGTCCCACATATCTTTTTGCAATGGAAACAACCAGACGTAAGTTTGCTTCTGCAAGACGTTTCTTTGCCTCATCCCCTGCATCAAGATCTTTCTGCAAATTCTTGATCTCTTCTTTGATCTCTGCAAGTTCTTCTTCCGTTGCATTCTCTTCTCTGCTCTTTAAGATTGCGATTTTTTCCTTTGCCACAGCACCGGCTTCCATATTCTTTGCCAGCTCAATCTCTTCCTCTGCACTTAAAAGAGGTACTTTACCGATCTCCTTCAAATACATACGGACCGGATCTTCAATGGACACGCCATCCGGCACGGAAAGGTCGATTTTTTCCACTTCGATCTCGTCTTCATCATCTACATCGAGTAAAATTTCATCATCAGAATCATCATCTGTGATCCGAAGTACATCGATATTGTTTGCTTCCAGAAAATCAAGAATTTTATCAAACTGCTCTGCTTCTAACTGCATGTCCGCAAAGAAGTCGCTGATCTCCTGGTATTCCAACATGTTCTTTTTCTTTTTGGCCAAGGCTAACAGATCTTTTAACTTCTGCTGAAACTTTTCTTTTGCAGCTTCATCCATCACTGCTGCTTCTTTTTTGGTTTCCTTTACCTCGTTTTCTGTCTTTTTTGCCATTTTGTTTCATCCTCTCAAGTTTTCTACTATTTTGTCCCTAATCAATGGAAATATGCAATTTCTCCAATTCTTCCAGGTCACGTTTATCTGTTACAAGCTGCATCAGACCAGCCATATCTGTCGGTGCCAAATGCTCGGACCGATACTTGATACTGTTTTGTTTGATGCGGATAATGGTCTCTTTCAATGCCTTCTCCCGGTCTTCTTTTGACTCGACCTCATGGATTCTTGCATTGAAAAGCGCCGCAATCTCTTTCTGTGCCTCCTCATCAGGAAACATGCTGACGATCTTCGCCGGGTTTGCTTCTCCGCTCTCCTCAAACTGCTGGAATAATACTTCAGCTACCTTATGATATATCTCCTCCGTAAAATCCTTCGGTGCGATATATTTTTTTATCTTATGATATAATCCGGTATTCTCTATGAGCCATGTCAAAAGAAGTTTCTGGGATTGCTTCATCCCATCTTCTTTTTTGATTCCTCTGGCGGAGGCGTTTTTCTCATTGATACCGGTTTTTAACTGGGTTGGTTGTTTTCGGATGCCTTCCATCTGCATTCCGTATTTACCGACAAGCCGCTGTAAATCCTGCGTTGGCAGCATATATTTTTCCGCGACTGCCTGAATGTAAATATCACGCTCGATTTTTTCTGTGAAGGAGCATAGTTTCTTTGCCACTTCATGATAAAAGGCTGACTTGCTCTCCGGATCTTTCATGTCGTACTGCTGCTCTAAAATGCGTATCTCAAACATAAAGCTGTTCTCTGCATGATCGATACGATCCTGATACGCCTCTGCTCCCAAAGCCTTGATAAATTCATCCGGATCTTTGTGAGGACGCATATTAATTACCTTTGTCGTAATCCCTACTTCCTTTAAGATTGGAATCGCCCGGAGTGCAGCTTTCACCCCTGCGCCGTCACTGTCATAGGTTAAATACACTTCTTTGGTGTACCTTTTTAACAGATTCGCATGTCCTGCTGTCAGCGCAGTTCCAAGTGATGCCACCGCATTGTCAAATCCTGCCTGATGCAGCGCGATCACATCCATATATCCTTCACACAATAAAAACTGTGGTTTCTTTGTGGTCCTTGCAAAATTAAGTCCATACAGATTCCGGCTCTTATCAAAAATCGGTGTTTCCGGTGAGTTTAAATACTTCGGCTCTCCATCGCCCATAACCCTGCCACCGAAACCGATGACTTTGTTGTGGACATCCATAATCGGAAACATGGCACGATTCCAGAATTTGTCATAGCCGCCGCGTCTCTCATCGATTGTCACAAGCCCCGACTCTTTTAAGATCTCATCCTCATACCCTTTGGAACGGAGATACCGGTATAAGTCATCACTGTACTGATCCGAATATCCCAGACCAAACTTTTTCATGGTCTCCTCAGACAATTCTCTTTTCTGGAAATAAGCGAGTGCATGTTTTCCACGGTCATTCCGCAATAATATATAAAAATATCTGGCTGCCTCTTTGTTGATCTCCAACAGCCGCTGTTTTTTATCTGCCTCTCTCTTCTGTGCGGCAGAATATTCCTGCTTTGGCAGGGCAACACCTGCCCGGTCCGCCAAGGCTTCCATTGCCTCCCCGAAGGTAAAGTTTTCATACTGCATCATAAACGTGAAAACATTCCCTCCGGCTCCACAGCCGAAGCAGTAGTACATTTGTTTATTCGGAGAAACAGAAAACGATCCTGTTTTCTCATTATGAAAAGGACACAGTCCAAAATAGGTGCTTCCCTTTTTCGTCAGATGCACATACTGTCCGATCACATCCACGATATCATTTCTGGAACGCACTTCTTCAATTATATCATCCGAAAAATACGGCATACTGCGTGTCCTCCTTTCGTTTTAATATCTATTAGCCAATTGCGAAACTCCTCATAGTCTTCTTTAAATTGTTCAAAATTAACAAAAACATTCAAGACACGCTTTCGCTATGTGTCGCTCGCAACGGTACTAAGAAGCCAGACACAACTTACCGTTGTATCTGCCTTCTAAGTGCCGGCGGCTCCCCAATGTCTTTCATGTCTTTTGTCAATTTCTCACAATTCAATTTAGGTCGTTATGAGTTTCGCAATTGTCTATAATACCCATCAACCTTCCCACGCCGCAGGCTATATTGGCTTAGTATCCATCCACCTGCCAGGCCTGCGGCAGGAAGTATTCGCTGAATTTGGTGATGGCGTACTGGTCGGTCATACCCGCAATGTAATCGCAGATCACGCGCTCCGTCTTTTCCCCTTCATCAAGCATGGCGAGGTATTTTTCCGGCAGAAACTCAATGTGGTCTTTGTAGAATCCAAAGAGCTGCCGGATCATTGCCTTTGCCTTCACTTCCTCACCCTTGGCAATTGGATTCGTGTATACATGATCAAACATAAAATGGCGCAATTCAAACATGGCTTCCTGAATATCTGCTGACATCCGGATGTCATCCTGGTTCATACTATTCATGATCACGTTATGTATCAATGTATTTAAACGCTGTTTTGTGGTAAAACCTAATGTTTTCCGGATCTCTAACGGAATATCATCCTCCGTCAGGATCTCTGCACGGATCGCATCATCCACATCATGATAAACATAGGCGATTTTATCTGATAAACGGACTACTTTTCCCTCCAGCGTATGTGGCATTGACTTAGACTGATGATTTAAAATACCGTCCCGCACTTCCCAAGTCAGATTTAAGCCCATGCCGTTTTTCTCAAGTTTTTCCACGATACGGACACTCTGCTCGTTGTGCCGGAATCCGTCTTCACAGATTTCGTTTAACACATACTCTCCGGCATGGCCAAACGGCGTATGCCCCATATCGTGTCCCAATGCGATTGCTTCCACCAAATCTTCATTCAGACGCAGTGCTTTTGCAATTGTTCTCGCATTCTGCGATACCTCTAAGGTATGGGAAAGTCTTGTCCTATAGTGATCTCCCTTCGGTGTCAGAAAAACCTGTGTCTTATTCTTCAACCGCCGGAATGCCTTACAATGCAGGATTCTGTCCCTGTCTCGCTGAAAAACAGGCCGGACATCGCACTGTTCTTCCTCGCGTTCCCTGCCTTTCGTGTTCACACTGAGCGTTGCATAAGGGCTTAATGTTTCCCGCTCCATTTTTTCAAGTTCTTCCCGTATTGTCATATGTATCACCTCTCTGATATCTGACAGTCTCTCCCGAAGCACCATATAAAAAATCGTTTCAATAGAATCTCCATATTTTTATTATTCGGCAGGATTTTTCAATTTCCTTTATTTTTTATAAAATTCATACAATTTTTTTATTTCAGATAATTCATGGCATCTAAAAGATTGCTCACACCGACCAGCTTGATACCTTTTACTTCTGTCATGGATTTTCTGCAGACCTCCGGTAGAATACAGACCTCAAAGCCAAGTTTTTTTGCCTCCTGCACCCGCTGTTCTGCCATATTTACCGCGCGGACCTCACCGCTTAATCCGACCTCGCCAAAACAGATGGTTTTCTCATCGATCGGTTTGTCCTTGTAACTTGAGATCAATGCAAGAACAATGCCAAGGTCGATTGCCGGCTCATTCATTTTGATTCCTCCTGCGATATTCACATAGGCATCACAGTCACCCAGCTTTAAGCCCAGTCTTTTTTCCAGAACCGCCATCAAAAGATTGACACGGTTAAAATCCGTTCCTGCCGCTGTTCTTCGCGGAATACCAAAATTACTGTGACATACAAGTGCCTGCACCTCCAAAAGGATTGGTCTAGTCCCTTCCATGGAACATGCCACAACAGAGCCAGACGCTCCCTCCGGCTTGCCGCTCAACATATATTCAGACGGATTTTCCACTTCCACAAGACCATCCTGCCGCATCTCGAACACACCGATCTCATTTGTGGAGCCAAAACGGTTTTTTACACCTCTTAAAATACGGTAAGCCGCATGCCTGTCTCCCTCAAAATAAAGCACGGTGTCTACCATGTGTTCTAACACCCTCGGTCCTGCCACCACTCCCTCTTTCGTCACATGTCCCACAATGAAAATGGAGATTCCCATTCCCTTTGCGATCTGCATCAAAACACCTGTGGACTCGCGCACCTGTGATACACTGCCCGGTGCCGAGGAAACCTCTTCGTTAAACATCGTCTGGATGGAATCGATTACAACGATCTGCGTTTTTTCCCGGTCAATGACTGCCTTTATGGTGTCAAGATTTGTCTCACACAGCAGTTTCAGACTGTCCCCGAAATTTCCGATGCGCTCCGCACGGATTTTGATCTGCTGCAAAGATTCCTCCCCGGAAATATAGAGCACTTTTATGTTATGCTCCGACAGATTCCTGCAGACCTGAAGCAGCAATGTGGATTTTCCGATTCCGGGATCACCTCCCACTAACACCATGGAACCCTGCACAATACCGCCGCCAAGTACACGGTCTAATTCTTTCATGTCTGTTGACACACGCTTGTCATAGGTCATCTCGATCTGGGACAGAGGCAGTACCTTTGCCTCTGACGCTGTCGCTTTCTGCTTTGCCAGTGTGCCCGCACTCTTTTTGTCCACCACTTCTTCTACAAATGTATTCCATTCCTTACATCCCGGACACTGCCCCATCCATTTGGACGATTCGTATCCGCAGGACTGGCAGAAAAAAATACTTGTTTTTCCTTTTGCCATATAACCTTCCCTATCAAAAAAATAACCGGAAACTCTGCAAATAGTTCCGATTGACATTAAAAGGAGTTGCCGTTTCTGACAACCCCTTATCATTTCTTAGCATTTCTGAATCTGAACTTCTACCGGTTTCTCTCCAAGTTCCACACTGACGGTCAACTTGCCACCGAGATTTGTTTTCATCTTACCTGCGCTTGCTCCGTCCACTGTAATTTCATACTCAGTCTCTTCTTCTAACTCCAGTGTGATCTGAGCATCTTCCGGTCCTTCCACGGAAAAAGAAATTCCTGTGTCCGTTGCATTCAAATGATATGCCGCTGTTCCCGGTACGGATTCATAAACAAACATACCATTACGCTCCAGCTTGGTGATGTCTTTGTAAGTTTTTACCTTATAAAGATCTCCCTGATGCCCGAAGTTATCAAGCTTTGCCTTTGCATCCAGAGTGTAATCTCCAAAACTGATCGTTCCATCTGCTTCTGAACGAATTAATTCACTAATAGCGCTCATCTTTTCCTCCTGTGGTACAGTCCTTCTCTGCCTGCTGCACCGTAAAAATTTTGTAAAATCATTATAGCTCAACTACATTTCGATTGCCAGCATTTTCATCATTTTTAAGGATTTTTTTATTTTTGTGTTACTGTTCCTTTACTTCAAAAACAACTGCATTCTTTTTCGTAGTGACGATCACTTCATCACCCTTTTTCACCTTGCCGTCTAAGATTTCTTCTGCAAGCTGATCCTCAATCTCATTCTGGATCTTGCGGCGGAGTGGTCTTGCGCCATATTTCGGTTCGTATGCTTTTTCCACAATATAATTTTTCACGCTGTCACGCACATGAAGTGTGATATCCATCTGGCTCTTACAACGGTCTGTCAGATCTTTCAACATTAATGTGACGATCTGTTTCATATCATTTTTGTTCAGTGAACGGAATACGATGGTCTCATCAATACGGTTTAAGAACTCCGGTTTGAAAATTCTGCGCACTTCCTCCATCACACTGTTTTTCATGCGCTCGTAATTCTGCTTTTCATCATCCGAAGATGCAAAACCTAGTTTTTTCGGCTCCACTATGGACTGTGCTCCTGCATTTGATGTCATGATAATGATCGTATTTTTAAAGTCCACCTTGCGTCCCTGGGAATCCGTGATATGTCCATCGTCTAACACCTGGAGTAAAATATTAAATACATCCGGATGCGCTTTTTCGATCTCGTCAAACAAAATCACGGAATACGGATTCCTGCGCACTTTCTCGCTGAGCTGACCGCCGTCCTCATGTCCGACATATCCCGGCGGGGAACCGATCATTTTAGAAACACTGTGTTTCTCCATGTACTCCGACATATCCACGCGGATCATCGCCTGTTCATTGCCGAAAACAGCCTCCGCCAGTGCCTTGGAAATCTCCGTTTTACCTACGCCTGTAGGTCCTAAGAACAGGAACGAACCGATTGGTCTTCTCGGATCTTTTAAACCGACACGTCCACGTCTCACCGCTTTTGCCACCGCCGTCACAGCTTCTTCCTGACCAACGACACGTTTGTGCAGCGTTGCCTCTAATTTTTTCAGGCGGGCTGCCTCGCCTTCTGCCAGTTTCTTCACCGGAATTTTTGTCCAGCCGGAAACAACATCTGCCACATCATCCTCTGTGACAGACAGATTCTTTCTGCGGATCTCACGCTGCGCTTTTTTTGTCTGCTTCTCAAGCTCTGCTTCCAATGCTTCTTTTTCTTCCTTGCACTGTTTTGCAAGCGCAATATCGGAATTGCTCAGAGCATCCTCTAACTGTAATTCTTTTTCTGTGATCTGATTTCTCAATTCCGCAAGTTTCTCTGTATGGTTAGACACGCCAAACCGCACTCTTGCTGCTGCTTCATCCATCAGATCAATTGCCTTATCCGGCAAAAAACGGTCATTGATATAGCGCGCTGACAGGCGGACTGCCGCCTCGACTGCCTCATCCGTGATCTTTACATGATGATGTGCTTCGTATTTACCGCGAAGCCCTTTCAAAATTGCAACTGTCTGTTCCTCGCCCGGTTCCTCCACCGTCACAGGCTGGAATCTTCGCTCTAGTGCAGCATCTTTTTCTACATATTTGCGGTATTCTGTGATTGTCGTTGCTCCCATGATCTGAATCTCACCACGGGCAAGTGCAGGTTTTAAAATATTAGAGGCATCAATCGCGCCCTCTGCGCCACCGGCACCGATGATTGTGTGAAGCTCATCGATAAACAGCAAAACATTTCCTGCTTTTGTCACTTCCTGAATCACTTTTTTGATACGCTCTTCAAATTCACCGCGGTATTTTGAACCAGCCACAATACCGGATAGGTCTAAAGATACCACTCTTTTTCCCTGAACAGAGTCCGGTACAAGGCCGGATACGATACGCTCTGCGATTCCTTCCACGATAGCCGTTTTACCAACTCCCGGTTCTCCGATCAGACATGGATTGTTCTTCGTTCTTCTGCTTAGAATCTGAATCACTCTCTGGATTTCTTCCTCACGTCCAACCACCGGATCCAGTGCTCCTTCCGTTGCAAGCTGTGTCAGATCTCTGGAATACTGATCCAGCGTCGGGGTTCCCTCATTATTTTTCTTTTTTCCCGGACGGCCATTCTGAAATTCTTCGCGGTAAAGATTTGCATCTTCCCCCATCGCAATGAGAGTGTCCACAAAGACTTTCTGCATATTGACGGACAGCGTTGTCAGTAATCTGGATGCAACACAGTCTGTCTCTTTGATCATGGCAATCAGAATATGTTCTGTTCCAATGGCATCTGCATGGAATCTGACTGCCTCCTTCTCTGCATTCTCAAGAACTTTTGCTGCTCTCGGTGAATAACCATCTGATTCTGCTACTGCTGTTCCCTCTGCCGGAGCGATCAATTCTTTGATCAGATCTACAATTTTATCTAACTCTACACCATTCTCATTCAGAATTTTTGCCGCTACTCCTGAATTTTCCTTCAATAGCCCAATCAGTAAGTGCTCGGTTCCGATATAATTATGATGTAATGATTTTGACATTTTGCCGGCGATCGTAACCGCTTTTTTTGCTTTTACAGTGTATGGTAATTGCATGTTGTCTCCTCACATTATTTATTAGGTGATTGCAAACTCTCCTTAAGCTATTTCAAATTGTTCAAAATCAACAAAATTTTCGAAAACACGCTTCCGCTACGTGTCACTCGCAACGGTACTAAGAAGCCAGGCACGACTGATGTCGCACCTGCCTTCTAAGTACCGGCGGTTCCCCAGTGTTTTCTCAAGCTTTTGTTGATTTTTCACAATTTAATTTACGTTATGAATGATTTTCGCAATTACCTACATTCTATTTTATATTATAAATCATTTAGGTCGAAAACTTCCATTCCTTTTTCATTTTTCACAGAAGTTTCATTTTTTTGCGGCACATCCATTTTTTCATTTTCTGTAGATGATTTTTTCTCGGACTTTTCTTCTGTCACTGATTTCTCAGAAGTGGATGGAATTTCATCCTCATAATCATTCCATTCGCGGTAAGCCCTGTTGATTGGATGTTCTTCCTCGATGTACTCTTCCTCGTCATCGAAATAATCGTCCTCATCCTCATTTTTTTCTTTTTTTCGGAATCCATGGAATTTTCCCAAGAAAGGTTTTTTCTCGGTTTCTGTCTCTTCGTTTGCTTCGTCGTCCTCGTTCTCTGGCTCGTCAAGCTCCGGATCGTTGTCCTCTGAGAGTTCGTCTTTTCCTTTTTTCTTCCTGCCAAAGAGCATGATATTCAGTATGACCACAACTGCGATCGCCAATACAAAAATAATCACAGCGATCATGTTTCTGGAAAAGGATTTTGCATCTTTATATTTCTTTGAGAGTTCATCATACTCACTCTGCAATGCCGCAAGGTCATCCGAAGAAGAATCTGCTGTCTCGGTGATATTTCCATTGACACGCTGGTAAGTACCTTCTGCCGCATCATACTGATACCAGCCCTCGGTTCCGTCCTGATTTACTGCATAAAACACATAAAAGTCCGAAGCTTCCTCTCCCTCTGCTGCCGGAAGCTGATACGCCGTCATTACCGTGCTTTCCGGCATCTGCAAAGACACCTGCACATAGCTGTCCGGCAATACCGAATCAAGCGGTGCTAAAAGTGGAATCACATAACTGCTCTCACCTGCAGTAAACTTCATAAAATCATAGACAACATCCCTGGTCTCATCATAAATAAAGAATCTGCCGGTCGTTGCGTCCACATTGTCTGTTTCCAGATAGATCAGAGAAATTGTTCCTTTGTCAAACGTCAGACCTCTGCATTCCGTTCCACGGAAATTAACTGTTGCTTCTGTAAAATCAGCCGGAATCTGTTCCTCTGTAAAATTGTCTGCGATATGGTAGGTCGTGTTATTGATCACAACATCTGCCGCTGATACCGGAGTTTCCGTTGTGTCCACTTCCTCAGTATCTTCTGGAGTCTCGCTGTCACCATTTCCGTCGTCTCCGTTTTCACCGCCTGTAGTTGTCGTCTCACTTCCGGTGGTTCCTGCAGCCTGTCTTGTCACAGTGATTTTATAAGTGGCTGTTGTTCCGTTTTCTGCCTTTACAACAATCTTCACAACATTCGCTCCGACGGCAAGATTCGTGTTTCCGGTAACCGATTCAACGGTTGCCTTTTCATTTACAGGCGTTGCACTGACCGCAATGCTTGTCACAGAATTATCCACAGCTGCCGTATACTTTGTTGTACTTCCCTTAAAAGCCGGAGACAATGTTCCCGGTGAGATTGTCAGTGCTTTTAAGGAATTATCTGCGGATAAAGCTGCCGTATTCGTATTACTTCCAGTATTGTTGTTACTTCCTGTGCCAGAACTGCTTCCATTTCCCACATTTCCATTGCTGCCGGAGCTTCCGTTGTTACCGGCACTGCTGTTATTTCCTGTGTTGCTGCCTGCTGCTTCGTTTTTGACCGTCACAGAAGTGCTGCTGCCTGCCATGGAATCCAATTCTTCCGCGGTGCTGAAAATAACTCCATCTGTAGCAGAAAGGGATATGGATGCTTTCCCTGCAGCAATTGCTTTTAATGTCACACTGAAGCTGTCACTCGCTACCGAAATACTTCCGCCGCCACCGCCATAAGTTGCATTACAGCTCACAAACTCCAGAATGCCGGCATCATAGGTCAAAACCATATTGGCATATGCACTGTCCCCGGATGCACTTAATGCTTTTGCCGTTACCGTCACAGTCTGTCCGATATTCAGGGAACCGGCAGACACAGCGATCGTTGTTTTTCCGGAAGCCGCCTTGGCATGCATCTGCGGTGTCATAAGGCAGATGCATAATGTTAACAGTGTAATGATCACACCTAATTTCTTTTTCATTTTACTCTCCATTCTTATGTGTGAAAATTGTATTTTCTCACTAAAATAACTCTTTCTATCCACACAGCCCTATTACTGTTCAATCTGTGCTGCATTTATAATATGTTTCTGCAAAAGCACAAGGTCTTTTACGGAAACTTTTCCATCTCTGCTTATATCCGCAGCCGCTGCATACGCACCGGAAAGCTGTGATGTTCCAAGAATCTGTTTCTGCATCATGACCAGATCGACCACAGAGATTTTTCCATCTCCATTGATGTCACCGTAAATGACAACGTCATACTGCTTCACCAGTGTTCCATTTGCATATACTGCAATTTTATTACCTGTTCCGACTGCACCGGTATTTTCTGTGCCATCTGCTTTCAGCACTTTGACCGTGCCGCTTCCCGCTGAGATATTGGCAAGTACAGAAGAAGCGCCTGTTCCCGGTGTAATACCTGTGATCACGGTATCTCCCAGTTTATAGGAGGTAGAAACGGATACGCCGTCCGCAACCGTTGTTCCACCACTTTCCGGTGTCTGGGTATTGTCTGCTGCCGGCTGCTGTCTTACCACATTGATCGTGTAGGTTTTTGCCGAACCGCTCTGTGACACACAAGTTACGTTGATCGCATTATTTCCATAATTCAATGCATAAGTTCCCGCTCCGGAAACTCCCGCTTTCGGTGCAACTGCCGAAGCACCTACATTGATCGAGCTTACCTCGGTTCCAACGATCACGGAATAATCGGTTACTGCTCCCTGGAAAGACGGTGTCAGTCCATATCCGCTTACGCTGAGAGAAGAGAGCCAGTTATTCGGATTACCACTGTCTGAAAACGTCACTGCTGACTCCGGCATATTGCTATACACCGGAATACGGAATATAAATCCCTGTGATTTATCCGCATAAGCCGTGCTCATTGTTTTTCCTTCTGACATTGCCGCCTGCACATTTGTCATGTACTGATGTGAGTATATGCTGTTCATATTCACCACATTAAATTTCTGGAAATATAAGGTGTTCTGCCCTTTTTTCACATAATTATTTCCAACGATACCAGCTCCACCATTAATTGATTTATAAATAGAATTCCAGTCGTTATTTTTCGCATAAATCAATCCGTTGACCGTCGCAGACGCAGACGATGTCGTATATGCTCCGATATTAAAGTAATTGTAATATCCATTATAGCCAGAGTAATTGCCAGAGATCAAAGGACTTGTCCCCTTATTTCCCTGCTCCTGCTTACATCTTGCAGCCAGATGATAAGGACTGACACTCAAGTTCTGTCCCACTTCCATGAAAGTATCTGCATAGCTTCGCGATGCTCCGTCTGTATCGCTATAGTTTCCACTCATGAAACTGCCTGACAGAATATTTCCAACTCCTGTCACGTTCTGATATGGCGCATATTCTAACGTTTCAAACTGAAAAATATACGTGTCATTCAGGTAATTTCTCGGATCCATGCAATATGCTATGTAATTGGAGGAGGCACTTACCCAGCCTGCTCCGTCATAACCATACCATTTGTTGGTCGCCCAGTCATAAGCCCCCGTCTCCGTTGACTTTCTCGCATCATTGGAAGAACTCTGCACCAGATTCCTTCCGACAACACTCTCATTTGCAATGACGGTATTCCAGTCTAGTCCTGTCTGTACCGGAACGAACTGCCAGTCTGGATACTTCTGGTGCAATGCCAGAAGTGAGTTACAATAGCTGTCCGGAAATCCTGCTGATTTTAACGATGCAACATATTCTTCATCCGTCACCGTTGTGGTGTCTCCCTGCGATCCATCCGCAGAAGTCTGTCCGGTTACTGACAGATAGGTTCCGCAGATCCAACCTGCATAATCCACACCATTCTTATTAAATGTCACATTGTACCACACAGTTCCATTTGTGGTTGTCTGTCCGAGTACATTGACTGTCTGATCTCTTTTTACCGTCGTGACCGGAGAATATGCCGTGCTCGCACCTGTCCTCACATAGACATTGCCGTTCGTGTTGGTGACAACTCCGGCTGCACCCTGCGCTGAATTATCTGTGATCGTACTTCCCGCAGAAGTATCCTCGGATGACAGTGTGATAAAATCGGATCTGATATAACCTGTCGATGACATTCCATTATAGGAAATCTGTACTTTATACCACTTCATTCCATCCGAACCATCCGCTTCATCGATCACGCGGACGGCTGTTCCAGCCGCCAGAGATGTGATTTTTTCGCCATTCACAGGCGATTTCCGCATCTGCACCGGGCCATCGTTCAACACTCCTGCCGTCTCCGTGTAGGCATAACTTTCCAACGGTTTTACCGTAATGACCGCAGTCGCTGCTGTCACACCAAAAATCGTTGCAAAGATAAAGCTCCGCCATTTTCTCTGTTTTATATTAAGGTTTCTTCTCATTTTTCCTCCAAATGCCTTCGGTACTTCCCCAAAAGGCACAGTAAATCAAGCTTATTATATGTAATTCACGACAGAGCGTCAACCTTAATCTGGTAAATATGGTAACTATTCAGAGCCAAGACAATTTTCATAAATTTGCGAATCATGCTTGCATGAATGAGCATAATTTTGAAAATTTCTTTGGCGAAGTAACCACATGAGCAAAAATATAGCTCTGAAAGAGCGATTTTGCGAATGAGGTGCTGAATAGTTACTAAATATGTATGATACAGCAAAGTGCTCAGATACTGTCTGAGCAGTAACGATGTTTTGTCCTTTTTTCCACCTTATCATTATTCAAAACTAACAATAATCCCCACAAGAGTCCTCCGATAGCCAGAAAGCTTCCCACGATCAAAGGCAGGTTATAAACATAAATCTTTGCCCCAGCCAGCACAACAATGCCAGCTACCATTCCAAGCGCTGCGATAAATGCAACAATACCGCATGTAAAAATAAATTCATAATCCAACTTTCTCATCCTTTTTTACCTCCCATGGAAAACAACTTTTGTCATCAATATAAACATCCGCATAAATCTTTCTTCCGTCTGATCCGTACCTTTCGATAATCTCCGGCAGATTCTCATTCACTGCATCAAATTCCAGTTCCCACTTCCTGCACCATTCCACTGCTTCCTCTAACTGATTTCCACAGCGGCACGTCCACAAAATAATCTGGCGTCCCTGCCTTCTCAATCCTTTCAGCAGTTCGATCAGTGCTGTATTCGGCTGTCCGATCTTTGGGAAGCAGTCCGTACAAAGTGTTCCGTCAAAGTCTACCGCAATAATCTGATATTCCGTTTTCATCTGCCATGCTCCTCACTTTCCGTCATTTTGCCCTCTTGCTGCTTCCCATTATCCATATTTTCTGTCCATTAATTCGGACAGTAAAAGACCACCTCACGAAAAATTTCATGAAGTGGTCTTTTTACCTTTCTTATATTTTGTTTTTTACGCAAATAATTTTTTTACCATTTCCGCATCAAACACAACCTGTTTTACATGGTCTACTTCAATCTGATACAGTGCATTGGCTGCTAGGTGCTCTGCCGCCTGCTCCAGATCACGGATTCCCGATGTATTCTTATACTGCTCGATCAGTTCATCCAGTCCCTCCCCGGTCAGAACGATCTCACCCTGCAATAATCCGATCCTCTTTAAGACTTTTGGCAGTGCAAATTTGGAGAAAATGATTTTTTTCTCTTCCTGCGTGTAATCCGGGATATCGATCACAGCAAAACGTGACATCAGCGGGGCACTGATATCTTCTTTTACATTGGCGGTCGCAATCGGATAGACGCCGCCGGTCGGAATCATACATTCCATATAGTTGTCTGTAAATCCAAGATTATCTAATAAGGTAAGAAGTACGTCCGCCGGATTGCCGTTTCCTTTTCCGGATGCAGCCTTATCAAGCTCGTTGATGATGAATACAAGGTTCGACTCGCCAGCCATGGAAAATGCATCCATAATAATACCAGGCTTCGCATTTCCGTAGATACGGGAGCTTCCGGTCAACTGCTCCGGGTCATTGATAGAACTCATATCGAGTGTCGTCCACGGCAGTTTTAAAATTCTTGCCACCGCATAGGCAATCTGCGATTTTCCGGTTCCTGCCGGTCCGACAAGCAGAAGTCCATACGCTGGAAGTGTGTGTGTGCGGTTGATCTGGATGATAGTCTCCATGATACGCTGTTTTACTTTTTCCATTCCGTACAGTTCTTCATCTAAAATCCTGCGCGCTTCCACCGGATCGATTGCTTCAAAATAATTATTTTTCCACTGGATATTCGTCATAATGGAAAGTGCGCGCTGTGCGTGGCGGCGTTCCTCGGCAGACACTTCGCTGGAACGTGCAACTGCTAAATTTCTTCTCGCCCACAGTCTGATATTGTCCGGCATGGTTCTTCCTGCGCAGTTTAAGAAATCCGAAATACTCTGGATACTGGTAAGCTTCATGCTGTCACCGCTCTCGTCTAACTCTTCGTCCTCATCCTCCTGCTCCGGTGCACTGCTCGATAAAAGGCGTTCCATCACATACTGTAAAAATCCATCCGCCGCAGAGAGTTTCGTTCCACCGTGAAAAGCATTTTCCCTGATCTTGTACACGGCATAGCCGTCCGCCCTGTTTTCCCCTGACAAAAGAACGTTGATACGGTTCTCCCCAAGCCATTTGATCAGATTCACAAAACGTGCATCGATCCGCAGGATATTGGAACGGAATGTCTCGTCCTCCTCCTTAAACTCAAATGCTGTCCACTGGCTCTGGTTGCAAAATACTCCGGTGGAATGATGGCTCCACTGTTTTTGCTGATTGTCTAACACCAGGATCGGATCATCCGGTGTTTTTTCGGAACTGTCTGATGTAAATGCGGTATATGTACATACAAACGCTTCTTTTTCCTCTGAAGCGCTGCTGAAATCAAAAACTGGCATACTTTTTCTCTCCTTTGTTCTCCGATACTCTTTTTCTGTACTTATCAAACCATAAAACGAAAAAATTTACAAGGAAGTTTTTCGATACACTTCCTATGAATATGAAACTTCTGCCATTCCTGCTAAAACTAATCATGGTCATATGAATACTGTAACGAATATTGACGTTACTGTTCACTCAGCACCTGAACACCATGCTGTTCAGGTGCGTATGAACGTGATGCGGGTGTGAGCAGCCCCCTTTTGCGAAGCAAAACTTTATATGGGGCTGCGAAGTTACAGTTCGCAGGGTAACCTGTGAACTGTAACATATTGACAATAGGGGCAACTGATTTTATAATTCAATAATAGGAATTATTACTAATTTAGGAGGTTATGAAATCGCAAGGCATCGCTTTGTATGCAGTACGATTTCATTAAAATAAATCATGGAGATAGATATTATCGGTTTGATCAGTGCCTGTTCCTATGCTCTCGACTGCATCGAGGCAGAACTGGTAAACATTAAAAATAAACACGGAAAACGAGTGGCCTATATCAGTGTGCGCATGGGGCAGTATTTTGATCTCCCGGAGGATGCCCTGCAGGATCTCGCAATCTGCGCTCTGTTGCACGACAACGCCCTCACACAATATATTTCCGAGGAATTGCAGGAGCATTCCGCGGCAGACCTGACCGCTGACCTTGTGGCAAACACTACGAACCTGCATTGCATCTACGGCGAACAGAATCTTGCAAAAATCCCTTTTAAAACTGACGTTACCAATGCAATCCTATACCATCATGAGCACGCGGACGGCACCGGGCCATTTCACAAAAAATGGGATGAAGTTCCTCTGTCTGCGCGCATTATCCACCTTGCCGATGTGGTGGATATCATCGGGCACAGCGGTGCATTTGAAACACAGAGATGGGATATGGTAAAACAGTACCTGATCCGGCATACGGATAAACTTTTTGACGCCGCATGTGTGGATGCTTTTTTCCATATATTTTCAGATAACGAATTTGCAGATTTCAAAGATGACTCCTTTGAAACGAAACTCTGGGAGATCGTTCCGAGAGAAAAACAGACCTTTGACTGGGAAACCTGCAAAAATATCGCCGACTTTTTTGCGCAGATCGTCGACTATAAATCTTCTTTTACAAGCAGACACTCCATCGGTGTCGCTGAGAAAGCAGCCGCATTTGCAGAGTACATCGGCTACGATTCCACACAGGTTCAGAAAATGTACCTGGCCGGCGCACTTCATGATATCGGCAAGATGGCAATCGACAATGATATTCTGGAAAAACCGGATAAGCTGACCGATGAAGAATTTTCAAAAATGAAAAACCATGCAGGATATACTTATCTGATTCTGTCCAATATCAACGATTTTGAAGACATCCGTGACTGGGCAGCATTCCACCACGAAAAACTGAACGGAAAAGGCTATCCTTTCGGCAAAACTGCCGCTGAATTAAACGAGCCGGAACGCATCATGGCGTGTATAGACATTTATCAGGCACTCACCGAAAGCCGCCCTTATAAACAGGGTTTTTCGCATGAAAAAACCTGCGATATTCTCGATGATATGGCAGACAAAGGCTTTATTGATGCCGGCATTGCACAAAAGATCAGAGTCTGCTTTCAGAATACAACGATCTGATTTTTTGCGTTTTATCTTTACGAAAACATATTTTTTCGTTACAATATGGTGTGTATATGAAAAATCACGATATCATATTCAATGAAAGGAATCAATTATTATGTCAAATCCAATTGTTACAATCGAGATGGAAAACGGCGATATCATGAAAGCAGAGCTTTATCCTGAAATCGCACCAAATACTGTAAACAACTTTATCAGTTTAGTAAAAAAAGGGTTTTATGACGGCGTTATCTTCCACCGTGTCATCAACGGTTTTATGATCCAGGGCGGCGATCCGGACGGAACCGGAATGGGTGGCCCGGGCTATGAAATCAAAGGAGAATTTTCCCAGAACGGTTTCAAAAATGACTTAAAACATTCTGAAGGTGTTTTATCCATGGCAAGAACTATGATCCCGGATTCTGCCGGTTCCCAGTTCTTCATCATGCACAAGAACTCTCCACACTTAGACGGCGCTTATGCTGCATTCGGTAAAGTGATCGATGGTATGGATGTTGTCAATAAAATTGCAGAAACAGCAACTGATTACTCTGACCGTCCATTACAGCCACAGGTAATGAAAACCGTGACAGTTGAAACTTTCGGGGTTGATTATCCGGAACCTGAGAAGTGTTAATTTAACAGAATTTCAGACATCATAAAAAAGGACTGGTTTTTGAGGGGACACCTCAAAAACCAGTTTTTTTTTATTGATCCATACTATTCTCTATTTTACGCACTCCATAATGATTTCCCCACACCTTTCATATCCAAGCTGCGAGCTGTTCAAAGATAATGTATAATTTTTTGCCATTCCCCATTTCTGGTCTGTGTAAAAATTATAGTTTGTTCTACGCCTTTTATCTGTTTCGGTTATCATTTTTGCAGCATCAGCTTCTGCGACATTGTATAGTTTACAGATACGCTGCACTTTTTCCGGCATATCCCCGTGTATAAAAACATTCAGCACATCCTCCCGGTCTTTTAAGATAAAATCCGCATTTCTTCCTATGATCACACAGCTTTCTTTTTCCGCAATTTTTAGGATCACGTTTCTCTGTGCTTCATACACCATATCTTCCACTGATTTCCCTGTGATATCACGTCCGGAAAATGCATAGGCAAATAAGCCTTTCTTCGGAGACAATTCCGCATTTTCCCGGATATATTCCGGTGAAAATCCTGACTGCTCTGCAATCTGTCCGATGATATCCTTGTCATAATAGGAAATCCCAAGTTTCTTTGCCACTTCTTCACCAATAAAGCGGCCGCCGCTTCCAAACTCTCTGCTGATCGTTATGATTCTCTTTTCCATAACTGACTCCTCCTTAACTTAAACTTTCTACCTTGTTTTTTCTGATCCTCTTCAACAATACATATCCCACCAGACATGCGGTAAGCTCGGTGATTGGAAATGCCCACCAGATCAACGCAACTCCCATCTGACCGTTTCTGACAAAAACAGAGAAAATGCCGGCCAGCGGTAATATAATTATAAGCTGTCTGAGCAGCGAGATCACAAGTGATTCCATACCACCGTCCAGTGCCTGATAAATTCCCTGATATGCCACATTGATTCCCGCAAAAATAAAGCTGATGGAGATGATTCTCATCGCTCCGATGAAATACTCTCTGGATTGTCCCGCATTAAATAACGTCGCAAAAGCACCCGGGAAAATTTCCGTGATCGCCACACCAACGACCATAAGTACGATCGTATAAATCAGTCCATACCTGATTCCGTCCTGAATCCTCTTTTTGCTGTGCATTCCGTAGGCAAACGCAATGATCGGCGTGATTGCATCCCTGAGTCCAAATGCGAGGAACAATACAAACTGCTGCACTTTATAGAACAATCCATATGCGGTCTGTGCAGAAGGACTGAATTTTAAGATCAGATTCATCACATAAACCATGATAGACATCAATGCCTGTGCAATGATCGCCGGAAGTCCGATCGCATAGATTTCTTTTATAATTCCGGTATCAGGCTTCATGTATCCCACACCATGTTCAAACTCTTTATTTAATTTCATATGAAAAATAAATAATAATGCTGCCGATGCGACCTGACCAATTACAGTAGCATAGGCTGCGCCCTCCACGCCCATTTCAGGAACCGGTCCGATACCGTAAATCATGATCGGATCTAGAATTATATTTACGACCGCACCTACCACCTGACCGATCGTAGAATAAAGGGAACGTCCGGTCGCCTGTAATAATTTTTCAAATAATGAGAAGAAAATGATTCCAAATGAAACCACACAACATATTCTTAAATAACTCATTCCCATTGAAATCACTTCCGGATCAATGGTCTGTGATGAAATGTATGCTCTTACTCCAAAAATTCCAAATAAGAAACATACCACATAAATAATTACTCCGAGAAATAAACTATTGCCCGCCACTTTTGCAGCTTTTTTGGCATTTCCCTGTCCGAGTGTCCTTGCGAGAAGCGCATTGGTTCCGACGCCCGTTCCAATTCCTACTGCCACCATAAGCATCTGTACCGGGAACACCAGTGTCAGTGCGTTAAGCGCCGCTTCACTTCCCACCTTCATGTTTCCAACAAAGGCACTGTCCACAATGTTGTAGACCGCCTGCAATGCCATCGATAAGATCATCGGTATTCCCATCTGCACCATAAGCCTATTGACCGGCATCTCCTTCATTTTGTTACTTTCTGACATACATCCTCCTTGTTTTTCCGAAGGAAAAATCCGAACTCCTTTGAGTGAGGAGAGGATTTGGCCTCCTTGTTTGCGAAGCAAATGCGACTGCCCTTGCAGGAGCAGAGGATTTGACCTCCTTGTTTGCGGCACAAAAAAAGTGTGCTCCTATCACAATAAGCTGGACTTACGCTGATAGGCTACACACTTTTTTCATGTCTTTCTATTAACTTTAAAATAAAAAAACGAGTAACATAACTGGATTTACGCTAGTCTGCTACTCGTTCAGGAATTATTATATTGATTGATTTGAAAAAAGTCAAACAGAATTTTGTTGCTTTTTTTCGCTTTTATATATTATAATAGGCACGAAATATAGTAATGAAGCCTACTTTTAAAGCATAAAATCTTGAAGAGCGCTTACTATATTCTTATTACATAACTCCCTTTTCTATAAAATAATCCATTAAACGATTATTAAATATACGTTTAATATCTCTCAACGCTGAAAGAGATGCATAATCAAAATCGAATAATTGCGTCTTCTCTTGCTCAGTCATTTCAATTCTTGCAAATTGTTCTGAATACTTATTTCTTGCTTTCTCCAAGAGTAATTCAAGAAAAGCTATCTTCTCTGACATTTCCGGTTTCTCAAATTCACATACCAAGTCAAAACGAGTCTGGAGTTCAGGTGGTATTTCTTTTTTATATTCTGCCTCACTAAGAAGATTAGAAGTAAAAATTATAACATAGCCGTCCATATCATACTCTCGAGCCATGGAGTCTGTAAAATGACCTTCTTCTAACAATTCTAAAAAAAATGAATATACCGGACGAGTAGTTTTTTCAAATTCATCACAAAGCAGTATTCCCACCTTGCTTTTTTTGACTTTTTCACTCAATTCCCCATAGTTGCATCCAACATATCCTGCAGGACTTCCAATCAAACTATTTAATGCATCTTGACTACTATAATTTTGAAAATTAATTTTAGCTAAGTAACAATCACTTTGGAGTCCATTTGCCATCAATCTTGCTACCTCTGTTTTTCCAATTCCAGATGCTCCAAACAAAAAAATCGACAAAACCTTCTGTTCTTTTGCTTTATTTAAACATATAAAATTTCTAAGAATATACTGTAATCTATTTTTAAAATAATTATGTCCTATTAGATTATGATTAAATGCATCTATAAATGCATCAAAGTCTTCTTTACTAAAATCTGTAACTTTTTTTAAAGTATTTCCTTCTTGCTCATCTACTCCAATATCTGATAAATCTGGAAACAGCTTACCTATAGACTCTTGACCTTCTAAAAATAATGGAAAATATCTTAAAAGTACATCGATCCGAACTGTTTGGGCTATAATTCTAATATTGGGCATAATGGCTAGAAATTGCTCAAGTGCATAAATCAATGTTTTATTATCTTCAAGTGCGTATGATACAGAAGTTAAGTCTAATAATGCCTCTTCAGAAGACTTATTAAATTGTTCAAACTCCTTTCGTAGTTCGCCATTTGCCTGAGAAAAAGTTGCAATCGGAATATCATTAATTTTTGCATAGAAAATTATTCTATCCAATTCCTCTACATTATTGTATCTGTATATCTTTTTTCTGCAACATGACTCAAATTCACGTGTTTCCTCGTCGCTATAATCATCTTCATTATCTTCCTCGTAATAAAATTTATAATTAGAAAACAAAAGCGGCAATAATTCTACAGCGTTTTTAGCAATGTTTTCTTCTACAATTACAACAGTATCATCATCAATACTAGCTAAATTGACATATGCATATTCTATACTACTTCTACTTGTTATCAGTAAATATATCAATGCAGATATATCAATACAAATATCAGAATATGTATCAAGTACATTTTTTGTCTTATCAAATATAAAAGGGATCACTTCTCTTTCTTCTTGAATTTTCCTCAATTCTTCCAAATTCCGATAAGCAAACAATGCATACCCCATAATTAGTTCCTCCGTTGCTTCCTTAACCAAATACAAAAACGTTCCCACAAAGTACGTTTACGTGCTGGTATATCTTCCAGTTTGAATGCAACATCTTGAATTATTGCAAGAGTATCAACAAAATGATAATCGTTATCTTTCTTTTTCATTATATTATCGTATGACACCGATTCACCATTACTTTTTATTATTTTATTGACCGTTTCTTCTTGCTTTTCCTTACGTGCTCCTACTTCTTGAAAATATGTGAATGTATTTGATGTAATAAATTCTTCCCCTACAATACCTTTATATATTCCAACTATAGATACATGACCAATAAGTAAATCATTTATGTTATACTTATTTTCAAATTCAGATTGAATTTCCATTGGAATCTTAATTATTATTTCTGAAACAGGCTCTTTCAGGCTTTCATCATAAACACGCCCTTTCAAAATATATGCATAGTCTTGTAACATAGAGCTGACTAAGTTGTTAATTTCCATTCCCTCTACTCGCATTCCCTTTAATGCGTCACGACGTAAAATAAGAAATTGCCTGAGGCTCTCCTCATTCAATAATTCTAATTTTACTCTGTCTACTTTTACAAGATCGCCCTCTGTCAAATTTTCTAATACAGTAATAGGTGCACATTGTTCAATAATCCTACGTAAAAGAATTGATTTGGTTGTCTTTACATCCAAACTTTCCACTACTTTTGAAGACGATGTAGATGTTTCCCTTGTATCAGCTGAAATAGACGCCTTTATTCCATCAAGAAACTGTTTGGTACCTTGTGCAGAAATAGACGATGTAAAACCATACTGTTCCTCAAAGCTATTTGATTTATCTGTTTCGATTTTAGTAAGTATAACATTGTTAATCATCATCGCAATTTCATATACCTTACTAAAATTCAAATAATAAATATTAAAATCATGAGATTTCTTTTTCTCAACAATATCCAAATAAATTACCTCCTTACCTTTTCACACAATATTCAAATATCTATCAAAAAACATTTCTATTTCTTATACACCTAATATCTCATTTGTATACTTAAACAATGTCACATTCAGCTGCATGATATCATTCTGCTTATCAATAATCGCTTTCTGCACAATCAGGTCCAACTTACTGCTCGGACTGAATGCCCAGTCTGCCCTTGCCATCAAATCCTTTGCCTGCTCCAGATCGAGATGAAGTGCGATACACAAAGCCATTACCGTCTTTTTCTTTGGATGATAATGCTCATCACACTGAATCTTTGAAAAGTGCTTCCGGTCAAGGTTTGCATTTTTCCAGACATCCTTGTTGACAATACCCGCTGCTGCTATCAGGTCAAACAGCTTTTCGTGAAAAGATGCTCCCATATTTGCAAGCTGATCTTCCAATGACATATCAGATGACAGCATACATGGTTCCGTCAACCTGACATCAGCATCCGATTCTTCATCAAATGGGTAACTTTCCTCAGAGTCCTCACTGCGGAGCATTTGCTCATATAGTTCTTCTTCCGGTATATGTCTGCTTCTGGCTCGTCCCCGACTTTCTATCGGATATTCCTTCTTATGACTTGTCCTGACATAATTGGCATCTATATAGGAATCTATCTCGCCAACTATCTGTCCAGATAACTGAAATGATTTCTTGTCAAACACCACAAGAATGATTTGCATTTCATTTTTTGTAAGGAACTCACTGAATACGGATACTGCTATCTGTAATGCCTTATCCTTTGGAAAACCATACACTCCGGTTGAAATCAAAGGAAATGCAATGCTCTCACATTTCAATTCAACAGCTTTTTGCAGGGACTTCCTGTAACAGCTCTCCAGAATTTCAAATTCATGATGTGTTCCATCTTCCCATATTGGACCTACAGTATGTATGATATATTTTGCCTGCAGCTGATATGCTCTGGTAACAGCAACGTCTCCTCTCGCAATTTTGCCAATCTTTTGACGTTCTGCAAGGACCTGTTTCTTTCCGACCGCCTCATAGATTGCCAGATCCGTGCCACTTGCACATATCGGATTTGGATTAGCAGTATTGACAATAACATCTGCCTTTACCTTTGTTATATCGTTTCGTACAATCTTAAATGGCATATGGCACCTCCTTTTCCATGAGTGTATAAATCAATTCTCCTTCTCCCTTGTAAGCTCCTTTTCTATCCATGTCATAATTACATCAACAAGATAATCCTGCTGTATCTGACTGAGTTCTCTGCCCGGCTGCATCTTATGCCATTTTCTGATGCATTCCCGACAACAGGTTGCCGTTGCATGTTGTGCAATAAATACCGGATGTCCCTTAGTAGGTGTCTGCTTTCCATCATTCGGAATAACTGCCGGAGCTTCACGCTTTGCAATAAAATCCTGTGCGTGCTGTCTTATCACTTCTAATCCTTTTTCATTGATGTAATCAATATCCTTTTGTTTCAAATGAAAACTGCTCCTAAACTTTGAGGCTTCAAGATGTTCAAAGAGCTGTTTATACCATTCTTCCTTAGTCATTAAAATCCACTTCCATCTCACAGCTATACATAGCACAACAATTCATATAAATTCCCCATAAATCAGTCTCCTACTCCAGATATTCCTCATAAGGTTCCAGTGCGTGTGCTGCATACTCCAGCTTTCGAGGTATACTGTCAGCGTTTTTAAGCATATCCAGATATTCATTCCTCTTTACATCAAATTCCTTGGAATCCACCCTTATAATACCATTCGCTACAACAACTATAAATCCAAGCTGCCTTTCTTCGCCTGTGCTCTGAATCTTAAGATATATGTACTTTGAATCGACTGATAGCACGTTACATATTCCAAATTTCTTATGTATAATCTGTCCGGCTGTCTTCACGCTTTCAATAAAATACTGAACTGCTTCATTTAATGCATCGACATTCCTTTTTGCTTCATCATACTCATCTTTCAAAATTCTAGCTGTTTTTCTTCTCTAAGATAAGCTGTTTTTCCTTTGATTTTGGCTTTGAAAACGATATTCCATCAAACAGGTCATATACATTACAGCAATAGATAATATCAAACAGCAAAATGTGCAGTTCTTCATCCGAATGTAACTCTCCCGGAGCCAAACGCAGTGCTCCATCATATCTGCTCCTGTTCGTTGCCAGTAATTCAGGACAGTTTTTCATTTCAGCAAGGATTTCATCACACATGTGGTAATAAACATCCAGTTTTATATTGTCACCGGTACCCCAGTCATCATAAAATTCTATACAGTCTGCCATTGCCTGTGACTGGGTTGCTTTATACATATAATGATGGTCGGGATCATAAAGAAAAAGATATGATGACACAGAATGTGAATTCTGCTTGTAAAGATGACTGTTTGGGTAGTATTTTTCCAGCAGTTCATTGCTCTGGATAAAGAAATTCTGAATAAGTTCCATCTGTTTCTTAACGTTTCCACCATCATCCGAATACAAATCCATAAACATTTGCTGAACAGTCTACGGCTCTTCCCGTGCAAACTTAACCAAACCATAAAACGGCTGTGTATAGCTGTCTATGATATTCTTACTGCATTCCTTGACCTTATATAATGCATCTGCAAAATCATCAACATCTGCTTCAAGTGCCTCATCCATAAGTGGTCTGAACTCATGGCATACTTGCCACTTGTAATATTCTGAATGCTCCGCATTGTTAAGCATTTCAAAATTGTCTATATAATGTGCAAATATCTGATGCATATTGTTCTTATTCATAATTATCATACCTGCTACTTTCCTATTTATTCTCAATCGCTTTCCGTATCATTTTCTCAAATAAATCGTTATCTTTTACCTCAAATCAATCTCAACTGCTTCCGATTTTTTATACTTAATACTACATTTTCCTCCTCGGTATTCCTTAATGCCGCTCAGTTTAGCGTAGCTCCACATTCTGCCAATTAAGTCATCACTATACCCGGCAAAATCTGTTTGTATTACTGTATTATTCAACAACTGAATTTTCTTATTTCTATCTTCAATGCGAATCAAGTAGTCCTTGCCCGGTACTCTATTATTTTTCTTTTCATTACAAGTTGGACATGAAAGAACAAAATTCCAGATTTTGTCATCTTTGACAAATGACCATGGAATAAAGTGATCTACATGGATCACTTTTTGAAGTTTTTTGCCACAATAAAAGCATGTGTCTTCTTCAAACTCTCTCCTGAGAATCTCTCTATAAACAGAAAGATCTTCTCTCTTTGGCGTAGCAAGCTCAAGCTTATCAATGACCCTTATCAGTGCATTATCATCATTCACTTGCTCAAGAAATCTAGCCCATGAATAATAATTGAGTTTCTCTAGCTCAGACTTATGCCGGAGCATAAAATCATAGATACAATAATTTAATATCAGACCAGACTCTTTCATATCAAACGAATAAATTACTCCGTCAAAATCATCATATAAGGCTCCGACAACGCACTTTTTGCATTCTGTAGTTACCTTCTTGATAATCTGTTGCTTTTTCTTTTCTTCTATTGCCTCAAATTCAAGATTAACAAGTATCTGATTTTCTGCCGCAGCTTGCTTCAAAATAGATTCAACCTTCGAATACATGGATTTTCCATCTGGTCTCATCTGCCTCAAGTCATATTTGATAACCAAATTCCAATAGTTTTCAGCAAAACGTCCAAACAGCTCCTCATATGTAAAATAGATACCGTCTGACTTCTGCTGACCATTAAAAACATTATCTAATAACGACTTTACAAGTCCAAATTTATAAGTATTGCGTTTTCTACTCGAATTCGAGAACACATAGTTAAACAGAGACCAGATTCTATCTTCGCTAACATCATATTCAGTTATCGATCCACTTTTAAGATTCCAGCCAGCCATGTGTTACTCCCTAAAAAACTAAACTCTTTGCTACCGCAATTAATTCTGAAAGTTCGTTTATAAGCTCATCCTTATCAGTATGCGCTCCCCAGCTAATTCTTATGGCGGATGAAATTCTATCTGCATCTAGTCCCATTGCCGTCAAAACATAACTCGGACTATATTCATGTGAGGTACATGCAGAGCCATTTGATATACCACAGAATTGCTTCGACGACAGCATCAAGGCTTCAGACTCAACTCCAGTGATACTCAAGTTGATTGTATTAGGCATGCAGTAATCCTGATTGCCATTTACCTCATACTTAATTCCAGATTTTTCTATAAGCTCTAATACTGCATCCTTCTTTTCTTTGTAAGCAGCTATATTCTGTTCATATTCTGTCTCTGCAAGCCTGCAAGCTTCTCCCAATCCAGCGACTAAAGCTACTGGTATTGTTCCCGGTCTAATTCCATGCTCCTGCTGACCTCCATAAGTAACTGCCTTAACCGGTGGAAGCTTATATCTTTTCTTTCTTAATACAAGTGCTCCAACACCTTGTGGGCCACTTAGCTTATGTGCGCTTAAAGAAAGCATATTATATTTTATCTCGCGTAATTCAGGCACAAGTTTTCCGCAGCTTTGTGTAGCGTCAATATGGAATAGAATTCCCTTATCTGCTAATAATTCACCAAGCTCTTTTACTGGCTGAATTACGCCAGTCTCATTATTCGCATGCATAACGCTAACTAGAAGTGTATCCTCTTTAAGAAGTGAACTGACTTTTTCAACATTAATTCTTCCGTCAGTTTCTGGATCCACTATATCTACATCAAACCCATATTTCTTCAAACTCTTAGCTGTTTCTAATACGGCTTTATGTTCAATGCTAGTTGTTATAACATGCTTCTTGCCGCTTTCTTCTGCATAATCTATTAAGCCTCGAATTGCAATGTTATTACTTTCTGTAGACCCGCTTGTAAAAAATACTTCACTGTTCTCAACTCCAAGCAAACTAGCGACCTGACCTCTTGCATTCTCAACTACTTTCCTTGCATTGTCACCATAATCATGTGTTCTGCTATCTGCGTTCCCTATTGCATTCTTATATACATCTACCATCACATCCAGCACTCGAAAATCTATTGGAGCTGATGCATTATAATCTAAGTAAATACCCATTTATTTCTCCTCAATTGCAAGGTCTAGTAAATCATCTAAGTTCTTAATAAAATTCGTACCTGACAAATGTGCAATACCACGCTCAATATGAAGCTTAAAGTATTTGGCCAAAGTCTCTTCGTCCGTTGGTAGTCCCATATTTTTACACCATGCAATCATAATCGCATCATATATATCACTATACTCGCCACCGAAGGTATACCAAGACATTTCAACATTACTATCTGCTACAATCTGAATGTCTGTAGGCATTGTATTTTCAGAAAGAGAATAGCAAAGCGCCCATCTACAAAGAACATTCCAGTTTTTGATTCCAGTTTTGCCTTTTAGTCTACCCAAACGATCCTTGGAGACATTTGTTAACTTAATCTGTTTAATTATCATTTAGTTTTGCCTCCCATCCAAAATAGCCTGGCTTGATTGTTGTATTTTTAGTCTTGTCATTATATTTAAGAGTAAACTCATCGCCAATGCTTTTCCTTATCATTGTGTAATAGTTTTCATCAATTTCAGAATCTGTAGACAAGATAATTGTTTGATCACTAGCCTTAGGAAAATATGTCTTTATCAAGGCCTGGCGATGAGATGAATCAAGTCTAGATAATGGAGTATCAATTATTACCGGCAATTTTTTCTTTGAACAAATAGCTAAGGCCCAAAGCAATGAAATTACCATCAACTGTTTTTCTCCTGCCGAAAGTCGCTTCTTTGCAATTTCTTCGCCATCAGCATTCAAATACTGTAAATCTAAGGTTTCAGGATCCATCTTTATGCAATCAACAAGATTCTTTTTGTTAGCAAGCTTCTTATAGCATTCGGTCATTGTTTGAGCCAAAATGTCGGTTTTTCTTTCCTGCAAGCGAATTCTATATAGCTTAATAATCTGTACTGCCATATGGGCATATTTAACAGTACGTTCATCCGCATCCATTGATTCCAATATAGAAAGTGTCTTCTCTGCATATTTACTGAACTCAGATTCGGCTGCAAATAAGTTTCCGTGTAAAGTTGTTCTGTCCTTGCATAATGCCTCTATTTCAACCTGTTTAGCAATCACCTCATGCTCTTTAGCTTTAATCTGCTCAAAGAGTTCAGTTAATACCGACTCATCTATATCGACTGACAACAAATTATCTACCTCATCAACCTTCCTCTGATTCTTATCTCTTTTAGCTACTAATTCCTGTGTATGTAATGCACATCGCTTTAGTTTATCTGCATTAAGCAGTTCTATCTGGTACAGGTTATAATCTGAGAGGTTATACAATTCTTCTGATTTATCAGAATTAATTTCCGTCTTCATAAAGCTAATGAACTTAGCAACATCTTCAGATTTTCCAGCAAATCCTTCGTATAAAACATTCACTTTTTCTAAGGCGACTTTATTTATTTTTTTCTCCTGTTCAGCCTTTCCTTGTGTCCCAATATCCTTTAAAAGATCAGAAACTAATAGAAGTGGAAGCTCTCCTCCTGCAATTTCCAGCAATTGTTCCTGGCTACTATTAACGGCAGCTATACTTTCACTTCTTTGCTTCATTAAAGCATTCTTCTGTTCCAAAATGCCTCCACCTTTTACTGAATATTCAGTGTTAAGCTGTTCCAGTTCTAACTGCGACTCTTCCAACTGCAGTTTTGCACCTTCAATCTCAACGTCCGCTTCTTCTAATACCTTTTCAGCTGTTTCTTTAACAGAACGAAGCTCTTCAAGTTTCTTTAAATCCTGGTTTTCAGCGATGTTCTTACTAATTTTGTTTATTATCTTACCTATATCACCTTGAAGTACATCTAATACAGTAATACCTAACATTGCTTTAATAGATTCCTTCATCTGCTCGCTAGTTTCTTCAACCGCAAGCTCAGCAATTTTTTCTCCATCGAAAAAGAAAAAATTAGATAAAGCACTAGGCAAAATATTTTCAACAAACATAGGCCAGTTTTCAGTTAAGAATTTATTCCCCTCACCATTCTTCAGTACAGTGATTCTTTCTTTTACCCTCTGGCCTTTTCCATCCCAGTCTCTTCTGACGGTATAAATCTCATCATTACTCTTATCCATCGCAAACTCAATTTCGACAAAAGTATCCAAAGACCCATCCGTTTTATTTACATATGACTTCAAATACTGTCCATAAGTTGTATACTTGCTTTCTGTGTATGCAAAAGAATTTGATCCATAAAGACTCAATAGTACGGCCTCAAGGATAGTAGTCTTTCCTCGCCCATTCATTCCGCCAATTAAGACAACTGGCTTTTTACCATTGAATTCAAGGGTGTTCGTAGATGCATACACACCAAAATTATGCATTGTTAATCGCTTGATAATCATTATTCATTTTCCTCGTCTATTTCATCTTCATCGTCCTCTGATGGTTCATCATAACTACTATCAAGAGCTTTTTCGTTGTACTTTCCACCGAGATCCTTTTTTCTCGAAACTTGATTCAAATAGTACTCAGTAGCATCATCTTCATTTTTATAAAAAGTTCTCTGAATACAATTTTCCAATGAGTCTATCACACCTTTACGCTGATTTAAACTATTAGATCGATTCTCAATATCAATCAAGCTATATGCCATTTCAAAAGCAAGTTCTTCATCAGGATATAATTCCTCGACCACATCCTTTAAAATATCCCATTCTTCTTTCTTAAATGCCTCTGGCGCAATCCATTCCGGGTCATCGAATGGCTTTCCAAATACATCCTCATAAATGCTAGGCAACGTATCATCAAACTCATGTTTATCATTAACCCAAATTCTTCTGATATTGCGCAATTCAGGAATTGTAATTAGTTCTAAATTCTGAAATTCTTCTGGACCATTTTCATTTATATTCTTTTGGATTTCTAATAAATCTCTAAGCCATTCTTCTCTGATTTCTTTCTTATACGGGCCATGATGAAGCCGCTTATAACTTCCCTGAAGATATCCAGCCATTTTTCTAAATGATCTTCTCTCTCTATCATGTTCTTCATCGCCAAACTTATTTCTAAATTCAAGCAATGTAGACATCCAAGCCTTTTCATCATCGTTTTGAATCATTGCTTCCATAGATTTGTCTTTTTCTACCATTGTACAAACCCAGCAGCCAAATCTACTCTTACCACAACTAGGTAATCCCTTCTCAACCATCATTGGACATTCATTATCAGCAGTAGCTCCACGATAAAGCGTTAGTAAGTCCTTATTCGAATATCCCCATGGATTCTTATACTGCATCAGGAATACCCAGACATCATTGTCATTCCAATCCTCTAATGGAGAAAATACAAGTTCATTCACCATAGATTGATTAGGACTTAATAATTCACGAACTCTTTTCTTCTCGTAATATGCCATAGTTTTCGCTCTTCGAGCGCTCTCTGCCTTACGGGTACCAATAACCATAATAATTTCGCCATGTTCAGCAATTTTTTCCTTAACAAAATTATTAACCGGCTGAATCTTCAATCTGTCAGTACACCAACGAAGCTTTTTCCTTGGAAATGGATAGCCTCGTCCAATAAAATTTACCCAGAAAGTGTTATCTATTGCTGGAGTTAATCTGTGAGTAACAAAAGGCAATCCCTGCTCTTCTGCCACATCATCCATTGTTTTTAACGATGTTTGAACCCATTTTGAAATAACCGGAGACTCCACCATTGTATCCGTATTAATGATATGTACTTGTTTCTTTAGTTGATCCTTAGGGAGTTCAGAAAGAGCAAGCCACACCAACTGTAATGTTGCAGTACTGTCCTTTCCTCCTGAATATCCTATAACCCAAGGTATGTCATCACATAAATACAGTTTTCTTATTGTATCCATTAAGCCATCTATAATCTCTTTTGTAATGGTTACGCCCTGCTTATTTGCTTCACAGCTCACACATTTTTCTGCCATGATTATTATTCTCCTACACGTTTATTGAGCTCAAGAATTGCTGTTCTCTTTGCTCTTCTTCCTCGGATAAAGGTAATCCGATTTCCTTCTTGATTTGATTTGACGTAAGATTTATTGCCTTGTTACTAGTTATAATTTTTCCGTCAACCCTTATAACTCTCAGCTTCCACTGAGAAGAGCTTCTTTTCCAATCAATTTTTTGAAGATTGCATAAGAATTTCGTGATATCAATTTCTGGGTTTTTATAGAAGTACAATCCTATAACGCCGAATGCCTGAATGACTACCCCCTGAGTAACAATATAGTTTTCCCTTAGGTCAACCTTAGAAATTTCTCTTTTTGACAATTCAACCCACTGAACTACATTCTCTGCTACAGTCTTCCAATACTTAATCAAAAAAGACTCTGCATCTTCGAATATATCTGATCCACCAACAATTCTTTTATTAGCGGTATAAAACGTATTCAGCGTAAAAAGATTTGAAGAAAACTTACCAAGGATATCCTTCTCCTTATCTGTATACTCATTCAAAAAAGGGACATTGGCTATTACGTTTCTATTTACTACTGCCAACTCATCTCTCGAATCATATAATTCCGCAATAGAATTTGATGTTTTAACAGCATGCTTATTCAAATCAGTAAATATCTGCTGACTTCTCGCCAATCCCTGATCTTCATAAAATACTACCGATATTGTTTCGTTGCCTAACGAAGAATCCTCATTCAACGCATCTAAGATAGCTGCTTTACGGTGTTGTCCATCATTTATCAGAAATCTAGCATCCATTGATACTTCTAAAATTCCTGTGCCCATGCCATCACTACTTTCATGAAATTCAAACTCTCCATCTATCGATGCTGCTAATGCAGAAAAAACATATGAATCACGATTCTCTGTAATATATTTGCTTATTACAGGAATTCTTGACTCGTTCAATTTTCGCTGAGCTCTATATTCTGGTAATACATACTCTTCTTCATTCGGAAACAGCTTTGAAATCATCTTCAAAGGTACCATTGCTATAAAGTACTCTCTACCTGCCTGACTGCCCCTTACAACCGGAAATTTGTATGCGTAATCCATGTTTCCTCCAATACAAAAATGCTATACTTAAGTATACTACTTAAGTATAGCATTCGTTTTTATACCAGTCAATTAAATTCTTTGTATAATTCCCAGAAAGCTTTATCTTTTACATAAACCGGCTTTCCATTTCCCATCTTCACAATACTATGATGTTTTTCTAGTGATTTGATTGCGTTAAAGAGCACTTGATTTTCCTGACTCTTAGCTTCTGTTTTAAACACAAAATCAACATCAGAATTCTTTAGGTCGGAAACATTATGAACTACCCATGTAAGAATGTATTTTGAATAATCATCCTCTCCACTTCCAAAATGTTTCAGAAACTGTGTTGAAAGTATCGTTCCTACACCAAACTCTCGACCTTCTTTTAAAATCTTTTTAAGTGACGGGAATCCCTCACGCATAAAGTTATCTGCTTCATCAACCAAAATCATCTTAGTAAGTTGTCTATAGTTTCCTTCCATTTTACTTGAACCAGCAGCTTGCATTTGTGAATAAAACAAATCAAGTGTTATTGCAACTATCAAGCTTTGTATATCTGCATCATATCCGGATAAATCTATGACAACCACACCACTCAGAATCTCAAACAACGATTTTGTATTGGACGGATTTGCTTCAAAAACCTGGAACATATGAAGCTTGTCTAAGGCTGCTGCTAGTGAATCCCCCTTCTTTATCTCTTCATCATTTGCATATCTCTGATATACTTGATCAAATGTAGGTGCTTCTTCATCCCACGTAGCAGGATTTCCCGGATTTATTCCACTCACAGTATATGCATCCATAATACATTGCAGTAATGTTGCTTGCTGTTTTGGCCCAAGATTATAAACCTTTGATAAGGTATCCTTAAAAGCATTTGCTGTATGTGTCGGTAGTAGTGGCTTAAATACCGATGATTTTACCAATGCCAGGGGATTAAACGGCAAGTGATAAGATTTTAATATTGTTGCATTTGTCGCATTAACAAAATCTGTTTTGCTTTCGTTATAATCACCCTTATAGTCAAAAATCAATATTCCAAGGCTTTCGCCATCAACATTGTGAATCTGTTCACGATACAGCTGTGTGATAAGTGACTTTGTAAACTGAGTTTTTCCAGTTCCCATCGTTCCAATTATTCCGGTATTAGTATGGAACAATTGAGTTGTATCATTTGGTCTCCAGATTACGGACTGACCATTTTGTTCATTCAATCCAAATAATATGTTCATACCATCTTCTTCATCTTCAGGTTCTGACTTCGGATCCGGCTCTGGATTTGAATTTAGTTCAGGATCCGGTGTTGTCCCAGGCATTTCCTTTCCATCATTGCTCGTTCCTGAAGATATATCTGTATTATCAACATCTTGCTCTGTGTCATTTAATGTAGTTTTTTCATCTAGTGCTGAAACTGATAATTTGCTCAAATCACCTGTCAAATTATCCACTATACATTCATCAAACAACAAAAAATCACTATCTCGTTTAGAATGAATATCTTCATAAATTTCAGCCACTTGTTTTAGAATCAATCCGAACTCATCCCGTTCAGGCATCTCGATAAAATTAATAGCATCTTCCTTAAAAGATGTTCTTCGAGACATTAACCCTTTTCGGAAAGACAAAACTGCACCTTTTCCAAGTAATTCCTGGATATTCTCAGACATAAAATATCTTTCATTTAAAATTGCTTCTCGATAAGTATCTAATACTTCATCCCAATTCTGAGAATCGTCTACATGATATACCTGCATCTTTTTACAGCTTGTAACTAGCATTTGCATAAGGAAATTGCGATTAACCTTATACAAAATTGTGTCCATAATTTCTCCGCCCGGATTAAATGCTTTATGTAATCCTTCAGCAGTTGCAGATGCTTGTTCAAATGCTTTTTTTATAACTGCAACCTCGTTATTTCCGGTCTTTACTTCTGTAGGATATAAATAGATTTTTGGTGTATCACCACTCTTATCCAACCCTATAAAAAGTAAATCGTCACTTGTTGGTCCTTTTTCAAATCCAAGGTTCTTTGCAGACAATACGCCTTCATCCTTTGATAGCCCTGCTCCCCCAGAAACTCTTAACATTTCTTCAAGAGACACCGGAACCCAAACAATGTCCTTATGTTTAAGGAATGCTAGCATAAACTTTATTGCAGCTACGATACTAATTTTTTCTCTGCTAAATGTAGAATCCTTGCTTCCTTTTTTTGATGATACTAGCCTAAGCAACCAATCTCCATTTACGGCATTAAACAGATTTATTATTCTATGAACATCATCTACATCTGCCTCTACTCCTTTAATCTTCAAATATTCCTGGATGACCATTGAATACTGCTGAGATTTATGGGTAACTGTAATTGCATCATATCCACTACTAGACGTATATTGATCACTATAATGAATAATAAGTAAATCGCTCTTGGCCTCTTTTTCGCTAAAGAAATCCAAATCAACCTTTGGATCTACGAACACAACCCAATTAGAGTTTCCGTATATGTACTCCATCTTGTCTTCAGCTTTTTCATCAATCTGAGTTGAAATACTTGTTCCTGATTGATATGGATTTCCTGATGACTCAACTTGCATTAACGCATTATAAAGTGATGCCATACCTACAAGTTCAGTCTTTCCAGCATATTTTGTTCCATAACCGGTTCTGTATTTATGTCCATATTTGCTAGAAGGAATACCAGATAAAATACCATCTAACGAAATTCCTGTCTCAATCTGGTTCATAGTAGCTTGTTCAGAGGTTATTTCTGATTCCATCTCATAGAATGAAATATGCGCATATTCATAATTCTTGCCATTATCCTTATGGAAGTAGCATGCTACATTCGTTGAAAGTATACCCTCCAAGCTATTCATTGATGTTCCTGCTCGCACAGCCAACTTCTGCTCAGATAAAAACTCCTTCAAAGTACTATATTCACGAAGATTTGAAAAAGTATTTTCCCTTATATCATCTGTATATATATGAAGTTCAAAACGCACAAGCTTTTCAACATCTGCATTTTTATTGATTGCATGGATGAAAAACTGAGCCAATCCGATAAACACTTCGCTGCAGTCGCCCATGTTTATTAAATTAATTTTGACTGTTTTATTATTAATATCTTCAAATATGTATCTAAAATGAGAAACAAACTCGGATATTTTTTCCTCAACCAGCTTCGGTACATATCTTCTACTTCCACGATATTTTTTATTTTCAACCGGAGCATAATATTTCCACTCCTCTGAATACAGTTGATCTGAAGCCTTGAAGATTCTTTTAGTTCTCTGAATATAAGGCAACAAATTAATAGAATTCAGACGATCTAATACAATGTCTGTAGCATATTCAATACCATTCTCTTCCAATAATGCCAGCTGATATTTAAGATTCAATGGATGAAATGGAGTAAATAAGATTTCATCAGTATTTCTTCCTACTTCAATTGTTCCAAGTAATAAAGCATTCTCCTGCTGAGTAGTCAAATTTTCCCCGTCTGACAATCCTGTAAATATGTTTTCAAATGCTTTCAAATATTTTTTTACCGAATCAAGCAATTCTCCACCAAGATATGCCAAGGTTGGAATCGTCTTAGCATTCTTAAATGTAGCAAGCATCTCTGTATATGCAGTCTCAAGTTCTTCAGATAAATCTAAATCAGTTTTTTCTACTTTAACTGCTTCTGTTGTGTAGAAATTGCGAACAACTCCGGCCTTAATATTTCCGTCTATAAACTGTTGTTCAATTCGTAATTCTCTTAAGAGATTTGCTTTTGCAAAGAACTCCTGTGAATCTGACAATATTGCATCATCATCAAATTCAAAACTCTTTTTAGACGAAAGTTTATCTCGTAATATATTTCTTCCAATGATTTCTGAACTCTTTGCTTCATCAGGAAACAGTACAAAAGGTACAACTATTCCCGCAAAGTTTATATCAATATTAATTCCACTTCCGAAATTTGAAAGTTCCTCATCAGAAGAGTAAATGAGCAGTCTTTCTCCATACATACAACTATAGATTTCGTTGTCTTCCAGTTTGCATGAGCTGAGTTTTTCCGCATTCTTATTAAAAATAAGATTTGCAGTTATTCCTACAAGTTTTATACGACTGTTTTTCTTATTCTTTTTATAATCGATAGTAAAATTATGTTTTACCGTGCCATACATATATTCCGAAGAAATGTCTATAATGCAGATTTTAAAAAGATATGTTATATCATTTGTAATATCTTTTATTTCAAGCTTATGAAAGGATACGCCGTCACGGTCGAATTCAAAGATAATGTCTTTTCCCTCTTTCGTGTAAGTTGTATCATCAGCTGCAATTCCACTATTTAAAATTTTCGCATTACAAGTTACCTGCATATGAATTTTAGAATAATGTTCCGAATTAAATACTATGAAGTTTTTATTTCTCTTTTTAGCAGTTTGTGATCCCTCATTACGAATCAATAGATTTTCATCGGCATTGAGAACATTTAATGGCATGTCACCATAGAATAAAATGTTCTCATTATCAATCTTTAAAGGATTACCAATCTTATCCAAAAATTTTTCCTTTGCAGCTATAAGCTCAGCATATGTAAATAATCGGCTCCAGTTTTCTCCTTCATTTTTATGTGCAATCTCAATTCGATCAATAAACCTATTCTCAAAAACTCTCGATAAATCAACCTCAATATTTCCATAACGAATGCTCCTGTCAATCATCTCAAACAGTTCATTATTATTCTTTATTTCCTTATCGATTTGATTATTACTATAAGTCTGATATTCTACCTTTCCATCGACAGTGAACAGACGAAATCCCGGAAAGTTATCTACTTCAATTTTTCCACTGCTCATAATCGCTAAAAGATCTTTGTACTCATAAATAGATGCTTTATCACTGAAAACATCTGCATCTCTTCTGGTTAACTCAAAGCTCAGAATTCTTTTTTCTGTGTTTGTAAGCTGAGTGCTATCATTAACCATTTGCCTAATCTCAGTCATAAGATTCTCAGCATAGAATGGCATTCCACTCGCTGACATATCTCGTGATCCACTCTTGGCACTATCGATTGGATTTGCCGAAATCATAAGCAAAGGCTTCTGCTGCTCATTCGCAGCATTTCTTAAAGTGGCACACAAAAAATCATTTGTCATTCCATTTATCTGTGCTGCAATAATGACTTCATCATCAATAAGCTTAAGTGTATATGTCTTATAAAGAGTCCCATCTCCACATGGAAAAACATACTCTCCCTTTGACTGGTTACTTGTTGCCAGCTCTTCTAAAGCATTAGCAACTTCTGTTACCATTTCTTCGTTATCCAACTTCAGACAGAAGCTCTCTCCTTTAAGAAGAGTTCCGTCTGCTGCAGCAGCCTGAAAGAAACTATTTATTTTTTTTGCAATAAAATCATAAAATTCGTTTAACATACTGTGCATCTCCACTATCACTCTTCTTATCAATCAGATTTAACTTTGTAAAGAATTCTTGCAAGTACTCTTTTGAAGTACCGTCAAGATATATTCCTCTCTTTTCATACTCTTTAAACAAATCATTTAGCCTGATTTTTTTTTCAGCCCTTAAACATATCTTGGTAAGAAAGATTACATCTCTTTCAGTAAGATTAAGTACAAGTCCAGATTTCTTTCTGTTCTTCACCCATCTGCTCTTACAAAACTCTGTAAATTTTTCATTGTAAAACTGATTTGCTCTTTTTCTATCTGTATTCAAGAACTGTTGATAGACACATTTAAACAGATGATTTACAGCTTTGTCTGTTTCTGTACCAGCCAACGGATATTGTATATCACTGAATCCCTTATAGTCTCCCACGTAAGAGCAATATGTTTCCTCGGCCTTTTTAACTTCGGCAGCTATCACAGAATCCATTCCTGGTTCGTTTGCTAGTTTCGCTAAGGATATGTAATCAACCATTTCATCTGATTGTGTCTGATTCAATATTTCTAATGTAATTGCATGGCTGAACATGTGATTTAAATTTTCTTGAATCTTTTCCCATCCTTCTATACAACACTGACGGTTTTTACTAACTTTTTCCCAGTCCAATGCATAATATAACGTAACTTTAGAATCTCTTTTTCCTGTACAGAACTGATCTAAAATAACGCTTGTCTGTGAAATATAGTAAAAATAATATACGGCAAACAGATTTGATAAATCCTCAAGAGAAGTCATTCCTGACTCCAACATATAGGAGAAATCTGCTTTAAATAGTTCTTGTATATCATCTTTAACAATGAAATATGCTTGTTTCTTTTCTGCTTCGTATACGTTCCTGCTCTCAATATTTTTTATCACCATGTCCTCAAGAACATTAAACTGATATTGAGATTTTGCCACTTCAATTTTTTTGCAATCCTCCTCACTAATACCCATTACAGAGTAAAGAAAATGTGCAAGATTATCTGCGCTCTTGTTATTTGTTGTTGTTTGATAAGGATATAATCCCAGATTGTCAGCAATAAAATCTGATTCTCTAAAGAACAAACTCTGAATCATATCCTTGAAATAATCCATGTCCTCATCAGCAACATCAACATCATCCATCAGATTATTACACAACTCTTCGAATAATATTGGCGCTGTCACTTTGTTAGAAGCTTCTCTAAAAAAACCAGTTACGACATCTTCCAAGTTGTAAACAATTGGCGCCTGAGTTTTCCCAGATGCCTTATATGGATATAGCTTGAATTGAGTGTCTGGCTTGTGTGTTAAACGAAACGAATCCGCAGATTTAGTTTCGTTGTCCTTTGCATTGAAGCTTTCTTTAAATTTTTCTTTGTCAAATTTATATTCCATTACTTCACCACCTTAAACCTATATCCAAACTTTCCAGCCGTTATTGTTGCCTTTTTACCGTCTGCAGATGTTACTGAAACTGCCTTAGTAAGTTGTCCTGTCTGCAGGATTTTATCAACAAAGCTTATAAAATCTGCATGATTATTTCTATCATTCGCAGTCTGGATATATCCTGAATTTAATCTTGATAATAATTCATAAAGCGAATAATCCAAATCAAGATTTATCACTTCATCATCATTACCATAGAATGAAGCTACTACGGAAGGAATAAATCTCTGAAGTTCATCCTCTCCTGAAGCTTTAGGTAGCTGATCTAGATTTTCATTAAACTCAACCGCTTCATAAAGTGAAAAACCATCATGCTTATCATCAAGACATAAATTTCCATCTTCATCAGCTCCACACCATTGTGTTAAAGCTTTTTCAACAATTCCATAAAGTCTATCAAGTTTCTTTCCTATTCCGGCGTTATAAATAAACAAATCAGCTAGATAATTCTTATAGACCTCATCTTCCGAAATATTATTATCAAAGGCATCTATTCTAACAATCAAATTATATAAAATGGACTTTAATGCCTTATCATCATTCAGCTTGGCTACCATTGACTCGTTGCAAATAACCTTGCCATATGGAACGTCTTTAAATGCTTTTTTAATCTCTTTACTAATGTCTGAACTGACATAATATGAAATAGCAATTTCATCAGTCCTTTCTGATCTCATTCTAAGCGGATCATATTTATTCAGCATATTCATTAGTACCGTTACGTCAGTAGAGTCAAATAATAAAGCCGGTGTTATCTGCTTCAAAAACTTCTTCAAGTATGTAGAATCATCCACCAAAGATTTTTGAATATCAGCAAAGTTAAATTCTTGAGAGACCACAATGTTATATATAAAGTTTAGTATTTCTCTTGTTGTAAGAATAACTTTATCTTTAATAATCGTCTCTACTAAAAGTTGAGAAACATAAACCTGCCTTTTTTCTTCCATGAGAAATTCATAATTCATCTTAACCGGACATTTTTTTGATAACGGACAAGATTCGCAATCCTTTTTATAAGACTGATAGAATCTATTTTCATCCACCGTAGAAAAAACTTTTTTCATAATATCTTCAATATATCCAGCATGAATTCCATCCTTTGTCAAGCTGTACATATGATAATCTGAAAAACTCACGTGTTGAAAATGGCCGTTTTCATCAAAGTCGTTATTGTTTACCTGCGTAGTAAGAATATTACTATCTTCGACATAACTCCTTAACTTCGAGAATTCATTTCCATATTCTGACTCGACAAAATTACTTAATACTCCCAAGTTAATTGCAAGAATTACATTTCTTCCTGGAATCTCTAGTTGATTATCCTTAAATGGTTCTAACAATTCATTAAGAGTTTCTATTGCAGTCTTTGAGGGTGCACTACTCTCAGTTGCATCATTGAAAATCGTGTAGTTCTCTATCAAATGTTCCTCGTCAGAATTTTTCAGGTATGACAACAAATGAGACTTTCCATCTCCTGCACTTCCACACAAAAGCACTAACGTCTTTTTATTTCCGGCATTTACATTTCTAAGAATCGCTTTTAAATCTTCCTCTGCAGTTCTTGTTACATGCATATATTTTTTAAAGTCATCAAACTTTTCTGTATTGTCAATTGAATCACTCGATGACTTACACAATCTATTTAATTCATTTGCAAATTTACAGTTTCCCATCTTGCACCTCACTCTACTTTCCTGCTTACTGCGACAACGTCTTCTATTGAGCAATCAAGTGTTTCACATATTTTTAAAATTATGGATAGAGATACTGGCTCATTCCTGTTCATTTTTGAAAGTGTGCTGCTACTAATTCCGGTCTGTTTGCATAATTCACCTTTTTTCATACCTTTATCAATAAGAGTTTTCCAAAGATTGTTATAGTTTAAAAACATATAAGCCTCCATATCTTCGATTTGCAATTTAATCAAAATCCTGAAAACAAATCAGTTCTATTTTTTATTTATCCAAGGCTGTGTGGCATGCAATATTCCAGTTATGAAAATCCGTCTTCCAGTCTTGTTCCAGCCTACGGATGTTACATATTATATAGTTTTATCCAGAAGTATCTTATAAATTGTCTCTACATTATAATCAGGTGCACACTGTCCGATCACATCATAGATTTGTTTGATTAACGTTTGGGGTTCTTCCAGCATATCTGCTGTTTCTTTTACAGAACAGCCTTTTTTATACTTTTTAATTACTATTTCTATGACTTTTGAAGCTACGCCTTCGAGTTTTCCCTCGAGTTTTCCAACATTCCTGCCCTCCATAATTCCTTCTTCCCTTGATTCGCGCAGATCATCCGCAAATAATTCACGTAATGCTTCACACATTTTTCGTTCCTCCTTTAATTCCTGCCAGTTTGCACGCATGATCGTATCTGCCAGCGCCTGGTATAACTTTGAGTTTTTGTTTTCACCATATTTCTCTATAAAATTTCTGATCTCGCCGCCTGACTTTAAATCATTACGAAGATTATTCAGCCAGTAGTTATTCGTTTTAGATAATCTTGGAACAATGATAAGCTGCATCGGAATTGCATCTCCCATAAGGTAATAAATACCGCTTTCCATATTTTCGACTGTTATCTGCCGGTCTCTTTGCAATTTCTGAAGCATGGTTCTTGGATAATGATAGCATACAAAAGTAATTGTCAGCTCTGCTGCCGGTATGAAGTCTACGGTCTCCGTATCGGCTTTATACTTTGTTTCTTCTCCAAGTTCGATCTGCAACGCCGCATCAAATGCAGGATGCCATTGGATTTTCTCATCGTTTGTGTTCAATCATATTCCCCTTTATGATAATAGAATGTGTGGTATTTTTCAATGCACGTAAAAGATTTTGTCATAAAAATGCAACGGTGCTAACTGTAATAATTAAGATTAAATTTTTCATGCATTGAATTTTTCATCAAAATGGAATCTCCTGCCGAACCGGCACTGAATTTTGAGATCGTATCCGCAACCTTATATCAGGTTTTGGATCTGCAGACAGAAACGTTGTAAGAATGCGAGCGGCAGAGCCCAAAGATAGATACTCATCCCACAACCGTGAGTTCCATAACGTAAATTGCAGATTTTGTGGTGCAATTCATGACGTTGACCGGGCATGTATAAGTGTCCTCTCACAAGTCATTCATGTAGAGTAGGCGGATGAAAATTTCATCCGCCCCTCATCAAACCGTGCATGAGGTTCTCCCTCACACGGCTTTCCGACATTCTTCTTTCTACAGCAT
>QWCK01000501.1_pt1 | contig 68010 bp, 60 predicted proteins | sample 1972571 | NCBI WGS metagenome assembly QWCK01 (sample SAMN09866710, study PRJNA288562) | Human gut metagenome isolate term2_stool, whole genome shotgun sequencing... | isolation source: gut | host: Homo sapiens | place: USA: California | reverse complement strand
GTTTCTCTAGTATATTTTATTATTTCAAGTCCATCTCCATCTGGTAAGTTCATATCAAGTAAAATCAAATCCGCATCATCAATAAAATTTTTAGCTTCAATAATCGTGCTTACGGAAAAAACTTCATAGTCTTTATTTAAGGCTATAGAAAGCCCTTTATTTAAATTTTTGTCATCTTCAATTATTAATATCTTTTTCATATACCACCATAAAATTCCAATTTGTTTATAATATTATATCATTTAATCATTCTCAGTAATTATTATGAATCTTTTAAAATTTTCATGCTTAATTTATGGTCTATCATTAATGATTTTAAATTTTTAAATTTTAATAATAAAATCTTGCATAAAAATGGGCATAAAAAAACCGGCTGAGCCGGTTTATTTATATTATCCTTCGAATTCTACTGAATTTTCCCAAAGTCCGTGAATGTTGCAATAGCTTAGTGCGTATACTGTTGCCTTCTTAGGGCATTTTACGTTAACTGTTACTTTTGGAACTGAGAATAGTTCTTCTTCTCCGTGAGCTTTGAATTCATATGATCCTACTTCAGTAGGGAATTTAGCTCCTTCTGGTTGTACGAATACTTTGATCCATTCGATATGGTGTTCTAAAGTATTTGGATGAGCTACTTCTTCACCAACTTGTGCAACGATTTGAATTCCTTCTTCACAGCATCTTTCTACATGTAGTGCTGGTACGTGTTTTTCGTTTTTCCAATCTCCTGATTGAATTGTTTCTGTTAATTTCAATTAAATTACCTCCTTTATCCTTTCTATGTATTGATACCCAGTTTTTTTCTTTTAACTCAATTTATTCTTTAGTAATTTAATTATCTTTTGGCTTGTTTCCTTCTTTTATAAGTTCGTCAATATACTCTGTGGTTAGATCATTTATCTTTTCCTTAGGTATACCATAGACAGATGGAGCATTTTTCCAATCAAGTGCCTCTCCATTTTCTTTTCTATTTTTTTCTGGAACCAAGATGATTGAATAACTTTTTATTTCTAGTGGTGTCTTTTCCATGACTTCAAATGCTTCTTGTAAATATTCTATTAGCTTTTCATTGTTTGGCTCTTTAGCATATCCAAATACGTTTACATCTACCCTAAAAGGGAAGTGGTCGAAGTTTACTTCCTCGTCTAATGTAAGTTCATTATAATCTTTTTCATCTGATGAGCTTAAATTCAGTTCAAATGGAAGATTTTCCTTTTTTGCAAGCTCTTTGCCGTAATTTCGAAGCTCATCTTGAAATCTAAGCCAGGTGTTGAACTTTATGTCATCAAATGAATCGTATTTGAAGCGTCCAAGGCTGTCAAATGCCACTTCGAACTTGGTGTCTTCGCTTTCTTCATCCTGAATTCTTACAGTGTAGGCTGCATTTTTAAAGTTGTAGAAGATTTTATCTCTCTTTAATTTAAAATTTATGTAGTTTTCGTCTATGTACTTGTTCGCCGCTCTACTTGCAATTGCTTTTGAAATTGGGTTTCCAAAGAACGCATTTACAAAGAATAGCGCCACTGCAAGTAAAATTATAATTAATATTTTAATTATCTTATTCATAGTTCCTCCTTTTTTCTATTTTAGCATATATATAACTATCAGTTTTTTATTTTTATAAGGATAAATTTCTACTCAATTTATTTTTAAAGACTTACTAAGTTTTTAAATCCAAATATTTTTCAAACTCCATAAATTTCCATAAAAAAAGAGGCATCTGCCTCTAATTTTAATTTCATTTACTTTAGAACGTAAACTTTTACGTTTCTTCTTCCAAATCTAAGAGCTTCTTCGTTTGAGTTGAAGAATAGGTCTATTCTCTTACCCTTTATCGCTCCACCTGTATCTTCTGCAGTTGCGTATCCGTAGCTTGGCCAGCTATCCATTGATTCAATGTATAGTCTTGATCTAAGTTTTATAACTCTTGGGTCTACTGCTACAGCTCCAACTCTTGCTCTCGTTCCTATTGCGGTCTTTGAGCCTGCTGTTGGATCGTATGCTGTCGCTTCCATTGTGTAGACTGCTACTACTTCTTCGCCGTTAAATTTACCTGTTGGTATTTGTTCTTCTATTACTTTTGAACCTACTTCACGCACTTCTGTAATTGGTTCCAAGGTTAGTTCACTTGCTAATATTTGTGAGCTTTCTGGTTTTCCGTTTACATATGTGGTTTCTATAGTTTCGAGTCTCTTTCCATCCACTCCTGGTGTGATGACTTTTGTCTTTCCCTTTTCCATTTCTTTGTTCAAGTTTTCAAGAACATCAAATGGAACTATTTCTTCAACTTGCTTAGTTTCTTTTGTAACTCTAGATATTTTGATTTCATTTTCAACTCTCTCGTCGAGTGCTGGTTCTGTTCTATCTAGTTCGTTTAATTTAATTCCTATGTAGTCTAGGATCTCTTCAGTAGTTGCACCTTGCACTTCTTCTATTGCTGTTTTGTTTCCATCATATATTGTAATGGACCTAGGTGATTTGATGTAAATAGTCATGCCTTCTTCGATTTTGGCATCTTTTGCAGGTTCAACCAAGTCTTTTTCTTTTAATTCAATATTTTCTTTTGAGATTAACTCTTCGACTGTCGCTGCGTATGTCATTTTTACTTCTTCGCGACCGTTGATGTTTAAAACTACATTTTTCCCTTTGACTAGTGAAGAACCCATTGTTATCGCCATTACTAATATAAGCGTTGCGATTAAAAATCTCTTCACAGTCTTAGAAGAATGTGATTTTTCCATAATACCTCCTCCTTAGTTACCGTTTTGTAACTAATTCTTTTAGAAGTATATATGATATGGTTTCAGATGTCAAATTTTTGTAACTCTTTTGTTACCATTTTTGTGAATTTTAAAAATTTTAGCTATTTCATGCGATTTGTATCTGTGACAATTTATATGATATTTCTATAGCTTCTTTGCATTAACGCGAATTAATGGCTTTATATAGCCATTTTATTTTTTATATTACAATTGTGTTACGTTTTTGTAACAATTTTTAATAAAAAAATCCAACTCTCTATTAAGCTAAGCTGGATAATTTTTATTTTTTAGTATTTCTATAAAGGCTCTGGTGGTTTTGGCTGTAAATCCCCATATCAAATCATCTTCGTACTGATATGCTTCTACAGTTTCTATTTCCATCCTCTTCTCGTACTTCTTCCCATCCGGGATTAAGTCGTAAGGAAATCCACTAGTTCTAGTAATTTTTAGTTCTATCGGGAAGCTCTTCGGTTCATTTTCCATTAGATACTTAAGTGGTACTGTAAATATATATTCTACTTCATCTCTATTTGGAACTATCTTTTTTATATCTTCTTTAATTATTCCAACGTAGGAATATATTATCAGCACTTCCGGTTTTACGATGTAGTCAGATCTTCCGATTACTTCGATCTTACTTTCATCTATAAGAAGCTCTTCTGCAGTCTCTCTTACTGCCGCTTCCTCTGGAGTTTCACCAAGTTCTATTGCTCCTCCTGGGAATGAGACTTCATAGGGCTGCCTCTTTAAGGTTTTTGCCCTTCTTTCGTAGATTATATGAAGCTCTCCATCCACTTCTATAAGCGGTATTAGTACGGAATAACTGCCTTTATTGTCTATTGGTTTTGGAAAGTGATTTCCAATTCTTGATCTTATTTGTTCAATGTTTTCCATTATTTAAGTTCTGATGTGCAATGTGGACATCTTGTAGCATCTATTGCTACTTCGCTCTTACAGAATGGGCACACTTTGGTTGTTGGTGCAACTTCTTCTTCCTTTTTGCCTAGGCTTTGAACTTTATTTACGTTTCTAATTACGATAAATATTACAAGTGCTATGATTAAAAAATCTACTATATTTTGGATAAAGTTTCCGTAGGCAAATACTGCTGTACTTTCTTTAGCTTTTGCCAAGCTTTCATAAGTGTTTCCATCAAGGGCAATATACTTTTGAGTGAAGTCCACTCCACCTGTTGCAAGTCCTATTAGTGGCATGATTATGTCGTCTACTAATGAAGATACAATCTTTCCGAATGCGCCCCCTATGATTACCCCTATTGCAAGGTCTAGTACATTTCCTCTTGCTATAAATTCTTTAAATTCTTTTGCAAATTTTTTCATTTTTTCCCTCCTTCTCGTTATTTATACCCTATTTCATCTTTACTAATTTTATATTGTTATTTTTAATTAATTCTAGTGCATATTCGTCTACTCGATAGTCGTCTTTATAGTAGATTTCTGTTATGCCTGCTTGGAGTAGAGCCTTGGTGCAATTTAGACATGGAAAATGGGTTACATAGCATTTGCAGCCATTTACCTTTATTCCTTCCTTTGCACAATAGAGTAGGGCGTTCATCTCTGCGTGGATGGTTGCGATGCAGTGGCCGTCTCTCATGGTGTGACCGATCTCATCGCAGGATGGATTGCCTGATAGGGATCCGTTGTATCCTGTAGAGACAATTCTATTATCTCTATTTACTAGAATACATCCGACAAATGCTCTATCGCATGTGCTTCTTGTGGCTACCATCTCTGTTATCTCCATGAAATATTCATCCCAAGATTTTCTCATTTTGCCTCCTTTGCTAATTTGTCCACCAGTTCGTTGTAGTAGACTCCTGTGTGGGCATCTACTTTTATAAACTGAACTTCCATCTTATCTTTTACTTCGTCATAGGTCTTTTTATATTCTCTCGTTAAATCCAGATTTGTCTTCCAATTTCCGAGGGCCCAGTCTTCTATTCCTCTGTAGTCGTAGTGAAGATACATTTTCTTGTATCCAAGCTCAACGCCTCTTTTCATAGCGACGATTGCGCCTTTTAACTCGCCTGATACATTTCTAGATTTTGCGTTTTCTTCGTCGAAAAACCTCTTACTATACTTTTCTTCCAAATCTTCTGAGTATAGGTATACTCCGTAGGAATAGGAGTGGTCTTCTTTTCTATAGCTTCCATCTACATAGGCTAGGATTTCGTCACTCTTTAGATCGTCTATGTCCTTTATCTTTATTTCTTCTTCTATATTTCCAATGAAGCTCTCTGCTTCTTCATATGTTTTGAACTTTTTATAGACTGCACCACTAAATCCTGTGACTTCTCTTTTACATTCGTCCCAGGTGGAATAGATGCCTGGGTTTCTCCCATTCTTAACTGCGTAGTACATTTTTCACCTCAAGTTTATTCTATCAATTAAACATTTAAATTAAAAGCATGTATGGCTATTTTACAAATTTTTTATAAATGTAGATGTTGGTTTACTTTTAGCTTACGGAATATAAGATTTAACATGCTCTCTAAACTCTTATATATTAAAAATATAAAACCTTTACAAAAATGCATAAAAAAAAGGAAGACTTGCGCCTTCCTATTTCTATTATATTTATTACATCATTCCTGGCATACCGCCCATTGGTGACATTGCTGGTGCGTCTTCTTTAATTGGTCCAACTGCTGCTTCTGTTGTTAGAATCATAGCTGCTACTGATGCTGCGTTTTGTAAGGCAGATCTAGTTACCTTAGTTGGATCTACGATTCCTTTTTCGATCATGTTGCCATATTCTTCGTTAAGTGCGTCAAATCCAATTCCTTCAGCTTCTGATTTTACTTTTTCTACGATTACTGAACCTTCAAGTCCTGCGTTTGCTGCGATTTGTCTAACTGGTTCTTCTAGTGCGCGAAGTACGATTTCTACTCCTGTCTTTTCGTCGCCAACTGATGCTTCTGCTACTTCTTTTACTTTCTTCATTGAGTCGATTAGAACGGTTCCGCCTCCTGGCACGATTCCTTCTTCAACTGCTGCTCTTGTAGCTGATAGTGCATCTTCTATTCTAAGTTTTCTTTCTTTTAGTTCTACTTCTGTTGCTGCCCCTACATGGATAACTGCAACTCCTCCTGCTAATTTTGCAAGTCTTTCTTGAAGTTTTTCTTTGTCGAATTCAGATTCTGTTTGTTCGATTTGACTCTTAATTTGTGCGATTCTCTTATCGAGTTCAGCTTTGTCTCCGCCACCGTTTACGATTACTGTAAGTTCTTTTTCAACTCTTACTTTGCTTGCGTGGCCTAGCATATCTACTGTTGCTTCTTTTATATCCATTCCTAGATCTTGAGATATTACTTGTCCTCCTGTTAGGATTGCGATATCTTGTAGCATTTCTTTTCTTCTATCGCCGTAGCCTGGAGCCTTTACTCCTACGATGTTTAATGTTCCACGAAGTTTGTTTAGTACTAGTGTTGCTAGTGCTTCGCCTTCGATGTCGTCTGCGATTACTAGAAGTTGTCTTCCTTCTTGTAGTACTTGTTCAAGTAGTGGAAGTAGGTCTTGGATATTTGTGATCTTTTTATCTGTTATAAGGATGTATGGATCTTCTAGGTTTGCTACCATTTTATCTGGATCTGTTGCCATGTAAGGGGATAGGTATCCTCTGTCGAATTGCATACCTTCTACTACATTTAGTTCTGTGCCCATGGATTTAGATTCTTCAACGGTTATTACTCCGTCTCTTCCTACTTTTTCCATAGCTTCAGAGATTAATCTACCGATTTCTTCGTCTGCTGCTGATACTGATGCTACTTGTGCTATTGCTTCTTTGGTTTCAACTTCTTTTGAGAATCCCTTAATGCTTTCAACTGCAGCATCAACTGCCTTTTTGATTCCTTTTTGAAGAATCATTGGATTTGCTCCTGCTGCTAGGTTTCTCATACCTTCTGTTATGATTGCTTGTGCAAGTAGAGTTGCTGTTGTAGTTCCATCTCCTGCTACGTCGTTTGTCTTAGTTGCTACTTCTTTTAGAAGTTGTGCTCCCATGTTTTCAAATACGTCTTCTAAATCTATTTCACGAGCGATTGAAACTCCGTCGTTTGTAATAAGTGGAGCTCCGAACTCTTTGCCTAGGATTACATTTCTTCCCTTAGGTCCTAGAGTTACCTTAACTGTGTTTGCAAGTTTGTCAATTCCTTCTATCATAGAAGATCTTGCGTCTTCTCTAAATTTAATTTCTTTTGCCATTTCTGCCTCCTATTATTTTACAACTGCAAGTAGGTCTTGATATTTAAGAACTATGAATTTTTCTCTTTCTAGTTCAACTTCTGTACCTGCATATTTAGAAAATAATACTTTGTCCCCAACTTTTAGTTCGTCCTTTGTCTTATCATCATCTAGTATTTCTTTTCCTATTGCGATTACTTCTGCAATATTTGTTTCTTCTTTTGCTGAAGATGGAAGAACTATTCCAGATACTGTCTTTTCTTCCAATTCAATTTTTTTGATTACGACTTTGTCGCCTAATGGTTTAAGTTCCATAAGTCCCTCCTTATATTAAAAATATTGTAAACATTCTTATTAGCACTCGCTCTCTTTAAGTGCTAATAGTATTATAGTATCATTTTAATTTTTTTGCAAGTCATAAAGGTAACTTATATATTTTATTTTATTTTTTTAATCTTTTTAAAATTTTCTGCGGAGTTAAATTAATTTTTTTAAATTCTATAGTAGAAATTTTCAAATAAAAAAGGCACACTCGGTGCCTTTTATAAATTTATTTTTCTTTGAAGTAGCTTACGCCGCTTTCAAATAGTTCTTGGATGTCTGAATCTATATTTTTGTATAGATCTTCTGTTACTCTTTCTGAGTGGCCCATCTTGCCGATGATCTTGCCGTCCTTTGACATGATGGCTTCGATGCCGTAGTAGGATCCGTTTGGAACCACTTTATACTGAGCTACTACTTGTTCATTTTCAAGAAGTTCATTTAGTTTTTCTTCATTTACTATGAATCTTCCTTCGCCGTGGGAGATTGGAATCTTGTAGCTGTCCTTTGTAAGTTTTGTTAGCCATGGTCCGTTCTTAGTTAGAACTTTGGTGTCTACAAATCTTGCGATATGTCGAGATGAGTTGTTAAAGGTCAATGTTGGGTCGTCTTCTTCTATCTCTTTAATTTTTCCATATGGTAGAAGTCCGGTCTTTATAAGTGCTTGGAAGCCGTTACAGATTCCGATTATAAGTCCGTCGTTTTCTTCTAACATATATTCTATAGATTCTCTTATCTTTTCATTTCTTAGGACGTTTGCGATGAACTTACCTGATCCGTCAGGTTCGTCTCCCATTGAGAATCCTCCTGGAACTGCAAGGATGTTTGCCTTTCTTATTTCTTCTGCAAATTCGTCAATAGATTTTTTAATCTCTTCTTCGTTTCTATTCTTAAATAGGACGATCTTTGCATCTGCTCCTGCATCTTCTAGGGCTTTTCTCGTGTCGTATTCACTATTTGTGCCTAAGAAAGCAAGTACAAGTGCATTTACCTTATCCACCTTGATCTTAGATTTTATCCTTCTATCTACTTTTTTATTTTCGATCTTAGCAGGTTCTTCTTCGATGATTCCCTTAAAGACTGGGTCAAGGGTGTGTAGGTAGGCATCTTTTAAATCTTTAGAATTTAATTTTTCTCCATTTACGATGATTTCTTCATTGAACTTTCCAATTTCTTTTATAAATTCTCTGTCTTCTCTATATTCCACTACGAAGCTTGCAAATTTACTTGTGTATAGATCTTCTAGTTCTACTTCAAATCCAGTGTTACCTACAGCCATTTCGTAAATGGTTGGCAGAATTCCCTTGCTACAAACCTTGATGGAAATGATGTTTTTATCCTTTATTTCTTCGTGAATCTTATCGTAGTTTTCTTTTAATCTATTTAGATCTAGGGTTCCGTTTTCGTCGTAGTCAATGTCGATTAGTCCGATCTTACCTAAGTTTTTAAATTCTGGGCTCACTATATTCTCAACGTCTTCTGTTGTTACTGCAAATGAAATCAGTGTCGGTGGCACGCTTATATCTTCAAAGGTTCCACTCATGGAGTCCTTGCCGCCAATCGGTGGTGTTTCAAAGTATGATGATACTTCGAATGCTCCCAGTAGTGATTTAAGTGGCTTTGACCAAGATTTTTCGTCTGTTAGTTTTTCATAGAATTCTTGGAAGGAAAGTCTAACCTTGTCAGTTTTTCCTCCTGCAGCAACGATCTTTGAAAGGGATTCAACCACCGCATAGTAGCCACCTAGGTAGTTACTTTCTTCGCTTAGGTATGGGTTAAATCCGTAGCTCATAATGGATGCGGTCTTGGATTTTCCTTCTAATGTTGGTACTAGTGCAACCATGGAATCTACTGGGTTTATGCTTTCTTTTCCTCCAAGTGGGTGAAGAACGGTTCTTCTTCCAACTGATGAGTCAAACATCTCAATTAGATTTCTCTTAGAAGTTATATTTAAATCCCCTAGATATTTACTTAAATTCTTTGGATCATTATCATGAGATTTTAAAGTCTTAGGGAAGTCTTCTGAAGTCACTTCCACATTCATATGTCTACTTGCGCCGTTTGTATTTATAAAGTCGTAGCAAAGATCAGCAACGAGTTTGTCCTTGTAGTACATTCTCATTCTGTTGGTGTCTGTGATATTTGCAACTATATTTGTGTCAAGATTTTCTTCGTGGGCGTACTTTTCAAACTCTTCAACGTCTTTTTTACTTAGAACTACAGCCATTCTCTCTTGTGATTCAGAGATTGCGATTTCCATTGGAATTAGTCCTTCATACTTAAGTGGAACATTTTCTAAGAATATATCCACGCCGTCATGAAGTTCTCCAACTGCAACGCTCACTCCACCTGCGCCGAAGTCGTTACATTTTTTGATAAGTTTTGTAGCTTCTTCACGTCTAAATAGTCTTTGAATCTTTCTTTCTTCTGGTGCGTTTCCTTTTTGCACTTGGGCAGATTCTGTAACGATTGAAGTGGTGCTGTGGGATTTGGATGAGCCTGTCGCTCCACCGATGCCGTCTCTACCGGTTTTGCCTCCGAGTAGAACTACTACATCTCCAGCTTCTGGTTCTAGTCTTACCACATTTTCCATTGGCGCAGCAGCTATTACAGCTCCGGTCTCCATTCTCTTGGCAACGTAACCTGGGTGGTAGATTTCGTCTACGAATCCTGTTGCAAGTCCGATTTGATTTCCGTAAGAAGAGTATCCATGGGCTGCTTCTGTGGTTATCTTCTTTTGAGGAAGTTTACCTTCCATTGTGTTTTTATCCCTTGGATCTGACGCTCCAGTTATTCTCATAGCTTGGTAGACGTAGCTTCTTCCGCTTAGTGGGTCACGTATTGCTCCGCCAAGACAGGTTGAAGCTCCACCGAATGGTTCAATTTCAGTTGGGTGGTTGTGGGTTTCGTTCTTAAACATAAGTAGGTAATCCCTTAGTTCTTCCTTTCCACTAACATCGATTCTAGTTTTAATCTTTACTGAGCAGGCGTTAATTTCGCTTGAAACTTCTAGATCTTCTAACTTTCCTTTGGATCTTAGGTACTTGGAAAGAATCGTTCCAAAACTCATTAAGTTTATCGGTTTTTCAATCTTTAGTTCTTCTCTAATCTTTATATATTCGTCGAAGGAGTTCTTGATTATTCTATCGAGCTCAGTTTTTTCGTCGAAGGTAATGTCTAAAAATGTGTTGAAGGTAGTGTGTCTACAGTGGTCTGACCAATATGTGTCGAGGATTCTGATTTCAGTTTCGCTTGGATCTCTATCTTCAGATTTGAAATAGTCTCTTATGCATTTTAAATCGTCAAGATTCATCGCAAGAGATTTTTCTTCCAAGAAGTTTTCTAGTTCTTCTTCGCTGAAATTTATAAAACCTTCGTAGATTTCGTTCGCATCTGTAGTCTTTAGTTCTTTTCTAAGGGTTGTAGGCACGTTTAGAAGTTCAACTCTGTGGGAGTCAACAGGATTTACCAAGAATTTTTCGATTTTCTTAAGCTCTTCCTTAGTCGCTCCTTTTATTTCATAGACTTTGGCACATTTAGCAGCGATCTTTTCATCTGAAACTAAACTTACTGTGTCTAGGATTCCTTGTTCCCTCTGATCGAACTGACCTGGCAAGTATGCAACTGCAATGGTGTCTTCCATATTGCTTTGAAGCTTCATTGCATCTTCAAAATACGCGTCGTCAACGACTTTTTCGCTTAGAATTGTGTAGAGAATCTTTTCGATGCCTTCCTTTGACATTTCAAGATCGTATCTATTGTAGACCTTTAGTCCGTCAAGTTTGATTCCTAGAGAGTTTTCAATTTCTGCTTGGATTCCCTTTGATTCGTGGTCGAATTCGTCCTTCTTAGCTACATAGACCCTTTTAACTCTAGGTCCAATGTCTCTTCTATATTCCATATTTTCAAATGAAATTTCTTCCACGTCTTTATAAACCGTATCTATTACTTCGTCAAAATCATCACCTGAGTAAACGAGATTTAAAACTCTTCCGCCGCTGGTCTTTTGAACTCCATCTTCAAGTTTTGTGCCGCAGTAGTAGACATTACTTTTGGTAGGTCCAATGTGGATTTCTTTTCCTTTTTCGTATGATCCTGGGTAGCCTCCGCTTGCAAGCACTAGACAAAGTGCCTTTTTGTCGTTTATTTTAAGCTCAACTTCATCGAGTTTTCCTTCAGAAGTCTTTTCAAGAAGCTCTAGTATGTCGTTATCTATAAGTTCAAGGATTACTTGGGTTTCTGGATCGCCAAATCTCACGTTGAATTCAAGGACTTCGATCTTTTCGTCTGTGATCATAAGTCCTATAAATAGGGCTCCTCTGTAATCTATTTCTTCTTCTTGAAATCCTTTTAAAATTGGATTTAAAATTTCTTCCTTAATCTTTGGCATGAAACTTTCCGCCATGAGGTTTGGTGCATATGTGCCCATGCCACCGGTGTTAGGTCCGATCTCTCCGGTGTAGGCTCTCTTGTGGTCCCTGGAAGTTGGAAGTGATAGGATGGTCTTCGTGTCAGTTAGACAGATTAGACTCATCTCAAATCCTTCTAAATATTCTTCAACCACAACTTTTTTGTCGCCGTATACTCCTTTGAATATATCTTTTAAAAATTCCTTTGTATGTAGAGTATCTTCTGCGATTAACACTCCTTTTCCTGCAGCTAGTCCGTCTGCCTTTAGGACAACTTTGCCGTCTCTATTTAAAAGTTTTTCTGCAAACTCATAGGCGCTCTTTTCGTCGTCGAACTCGCCGTATTCTGCAGTTGCAATACCATATTTTTCTAAAAATTTCTTGGTGTGGGCCTTGCTCGCTTCAAATTTGGAAGGAAGTTTCTTAGGTCCAAAAATTTTCTTTCCGTTTTCTTCAAACTTATCTACGATTCCCAAAGTAAGAGGAAGTTCTGGACCGACAACGGTATAGTCAATGTTATTTTCTACTGCGAACTTCAACAGTCCGTCTAAATCATCTACTTCGATTCCAGTATTTTCTCCCAGGTTTAAAGTGCCGCCATTTCCTGGAGCAAAATAGAGTTTTCTATCTCCATTTCCCTTTAGAATATTGTGTCCAAGAGCGTACTCTCTGCCGCCGCTTCCAACAATAAGTATATTCATCATTACCTCCTATTACTTATCTATTCTACCTTCATTATATTTTTCTCTCTAAAGAAAATATTACCACATACAAGCGATTTTTTGTTGAAATTTAAAGTTATAATTTCATTTTATTCCTACTTAAATCTGTGAAAAATAAAAACCAGACTAAAAGTAATCTGGTTTTCTTTGAAATTCATATTAAATTTTTTCTAGCCCCAAATAGCTGCGAATAGTATTCCCAAAAATATGGCAGGAATCATATTTGCACTTTTAAAATCTCTGATCCTAAGCATATTAAATCCAATTGCTAAAATCAAGATGCCACCAACTCCATTTATATTTGCCATAATCGCCGGTGTGAAGAAATCTTTTAAGAATCTCGCTAAAAAGAAGATTGCTCCTTCGTAGATAATAAGTGGAAGGCCAGAAAACATTACTCCAATTCCCAATGTGCTTGCAAGGATAAAAGCAGTTATTCCATCAAATACTGATTTCGTAATAAGGAGCGAGTTGTCTCCCATAAGTCCAGCGTTTAACGCACCGATAATGGTAAGTGAGCCGACGCAGAGAATTAGGGATGCACTTACAAACCCCTCTACAAATGTGGTGTCCCCTTCCTTTTTGTTTACTACCTTTTGAATTCTATTTCCAAGACCTTCAATTTGCGATTCTATATCTAGGTATGTGCCTATGGCAAGTCCAAGTACCATAGCTAGGATTATTTGTATAAAGTTTTCGCCTTTAAGCGCCGATTCCATACCTACAACAAATATTGAAAGAGCAAGGCCTGACATAATTTGGTCTTTGTACTTAGAGCTTAATTTTTCTCCTACAAAAGTTCCTGAAAGACCGCCTATTAGTATTGCTACAAGGTTTAAAATAAGTCCCTTCATTACTTAACCCCCAATTTATTATCTCTTCCATAGAAGAATAGATACTGTTGAGCAAAGCCAGCAGATTTTCCAAAATATTCTCTGCCAAGCATAGCCACTTCAGATTTTTTAACTTCTTTTTTAAAGTATAATTCTTCCATAACTCTTTTGATCCACACGTCCACAGGGAATGATTCGCTCCTCTTAAATGCAAATAGAAGGACGCAGTCACAGACCTTTGGACCAACTCCAGGAAGTTTCATAAGTTCTTCTCTAGCAAGTTCCAAGTCCATGGTGAAGAGATCATCTATCTTAACTTCGCCATTTAAAATCATTTGAGAAGCCTTTACGATTCTTTCGTCCCTAAATCCTACCTTGGCAAACTCGCGAAGATCTTTAGGATCAGCCGCAGATAATGCCTCCATAGTTGGAAAAGCGTAGTATTCTCCATATGGATTTTCTATTTTCTCCCCGTACATTCTGCTGATGTCACGGATGGAATTTTTAATCCTCTTGATATTGTTGTTGGCAGAGATTATAAATGTGATTATGGTTTCAAAGGGCTCCTGGTTTAGAATTCTAATTCCGTCTCCGTATAGCATTGCCTCTCTTAGAGTTTCGTCCCTTGAAAGGTCATTTTTTATATCTTCGTAAGATCTATTTAAGTCGAAGTAGTCCATGAGATATGCACTAAAGAAGTGTTCGTCCACCCCTTCTAGGTGGATGTCATCTCCTTCTTTAAATACGCGAAATACCCTTCCAAACGCCACATTTATAAATGAACCATCTTCCAACTCGTCCCAGCGAAAAGCTTGACCACATTTGAAAATATGCTCTGGCTCAAATGAATCTATATTTTTTAAAATTGTTTCATCAGATGTAAAAATTGTTTCCATAGGATAGATTTTACCATTAAATTTTAAAACTTTCACTACAAAAATCACTAATTTATAATCTTTGGCGCCACTTTAAAGGGCGGCGCTTTAAATTAAAAAAGAAGACCGAAGTCTTCTTAATTTTCATTTTAATTTTACTTTACTTCTATTCTATAGACATTTTCAAGACTTATTGGAATAGAACTTTCTTTTTCTGTGTTTTTAATTTCTCCTCCGAAGTAGACTTCGACGGTCTTTCCTTCTAAGCCTTCTGTTGTAACTACGCCATCCTTTGCATTATCTAAATTATCGATTGGTAAGGAGATAGGTTTAGTAAGTAGATCTTTGAAATAAAATCCATCTTCTATTTTTGTCGCTTCTACCATAATAGAATCTTCTTCTGTATTTATAACTTTAGCTGTGAAATGGGCGACCCATTCTGGAATCTGTCCGCTTTCTACTTTTAGGTCAATATCTCTAAATAGAATCCATCTATTGTCGATCTCTACATTAATATATCCATCTTCCCAAACTTGGTAGCCGTAGCCCTTGCCGAAGTTAGATTCATCGTCGTTTTCCGGTTTACTCTTTCCATCAACTGTGGTTTTTATCTCTCCATCAGCAGTTCCACAGGTGACCATTGCGTTTTCATATCCTGTGTCCACATATGTAGTTCCATCGACCTTTACCATTGGTGGGTAGTTACTTTCAACTTCATTTGTTGTCGTATTTTTATTTGTGTTTGTGCCTGTAGCTTCTTTATTGCAAGCGACCATAAAAACCATCACCACAGCCATTATAATTAAAATAGATTTTTTCATATTTCCTCCTATATATCATGAAACACTTATCTACAAGTATTATATAATATTTTTAAGACAAAAGTGCTATTTGTAAACATTTGTAAACAATTTTTATTGTGCTGATAAGACTAAGTTTTAAATTTAATAATCAAAAAAGAAGACCGAAGTCTTCTTAAATAAATCTATTTATTTTTTAAATAGTATCCCAGTGTCAATAGCGAATCCTTTAGCCTTACGCTTTCAACTACTGCATCTTCTGCAACTATATCCACCGGTGCGAAGTTCCAAATGCCTTTTATTCCATGTTTAACAAGTAGGTCTGCCACGCTTTGAGCTTCGTCTTTTGGAACAGAAATTATTCCAATGTCGATTTTATTTTTTTCTAAATAACTACTAAGTTTTTCATAAGGTCTTATCTTTAGTCCACAAACTTCAGAACCTACTTTATCGCCTTTATCAAATAGTGCTTTTAAAGTAAATCCGGAATCTGAAAATCCTTGGTAGCTTGCTATTGCAGTTCCCAAATGTCCAACCCCGATTAAAACCGCATTGTAAACCTTGTCTATTCCTAGAATCTTATCTATTTGATTTCTCAACTCTTGTGTATTGTATCCGTAGCCCTGTTGGCCAAACCCTCCAAAATTGTTTAGGTCCTGTCTGATTTGGGAAGCTGTAAAACCGGTTAATTTTGAAAGTTCGGAAGAAGATATTCTCTCTATATTGTCATCGATTAATTCTGTTAAGTATCTATGATAAATAGGAAGTCTTCTAATTACCGACTCCGATATTCTTTTTTCCATGTTTGCCTCCTTCTATGTTATTATTATAACAAATTTTAACCTTTTATAAAAGCATTCATTTATATAAATATCTAAGTCGCTTCTCTTAATTTGAAATGCTTTTATCCACATAAAAAATGTGTTAATATTTACATGAGGTAGAAAATGGCAATACTTAATATTTCAAATTTAAAAAAATCTTTTATAGAAAGAGTTATCTTTGACGGAGCAACTCTAATCGTTGAGGACAACGACAAGATCGGCTTGATCGGAAGTAACGGCACCGGCAAGACCACTCTTTTCAATATAATTACAGATAAAATTTCCTACGATGACGGCAGTATCATAAAGACCAAGGATCTTACCATCGGTTATCTAAAACAAAATCCCTTTGAAGATCTTACAAAGAGCATCTACGAAAGTGCTGAGGAAAACTTTGAAGAGGTGTTTCGTCTTGAAGCTAGACTTCGCGCCCTTGAAGAAGAGATGCATGACGAAGAAAGACTCGAAGTGGTTATGGAAGAGTACCAAAAGGTTGAGGAGGAATATAAAAAGCTGGACGGTTACAGCACAAGGTCCAAGATAAGAGGAACTCTAATAGGCCTTGGTTTTTCTGAAGACGAATTTGGAAAGTCGATCTCCGAGCTTTCCGGCGGACAAAAGTCCAGGCTTTCACTTGCAAATTTAATCCTTAAAAATCCAGACCTTTTGCTGCTAGATGAACCTACTAACCACCTAGACATCGAGTCGATAAATTTCTTGGAAAGAGCCTTAAGAGATTATAAAAAGGCTGTGATAATCATCTCCCACGACAGATATTTTCTAAATAATATTGTAAATAAGATAGTGCTACTAGATGAGCTTAAGCTTACAACCTACAATGGAAACTATGAGTACTATGCAAAAGAGAGAAAAAAACAGCTTGAAGTTAGAAAAAATCAATATGAAAATCAACAAAAAGAGATAAAGAGACAGGAACAGATCATCGAAAGATATCTAAGCCTCGGTCGTGCAAGATTTATTAGACAGGGAAAAAGCAGGCAGAAGATGCTCGACAAAGTGAAGAGGATCGAATCCCCAGAAGAAAACCAAGTTGTAGATATTAAATTTCCTGTGGAAAGGGTGTCTGGAAGAGAAGTTTTAAATGTGGAGAATTTATCTAAATCCTATGATAGGGAAATCTTTAAAAATATTTCTTTCAATGTTCAAAAAGGCGACAAGATCGGTCTTACTGGACCAAATGGAATAGGCAAGTCAACCATATTTAAGATTATAATGGGACAGATAAAAGATTTCGGCGGCGAATTTAAAATAGGAACCAATGTGGACATAGGATATTTTGACCAAGAGATGAGAGATCTCGACCTAGACAACACTGTGCTTGACGAAATTTGGGATTCATATCCAAAATTAAAGTATTCAGAAATTAGAAAGTACTTGGCAGAATTTCTCTTTATCGATGACGATATCCTAAAGACCATAAGGGAGCTTTCCGGTGGAGAAAAGGCAAGGGTCGCAATTTTAAAGATAATTTTAAAAGGCTCAAACTTTCTTCTTCTTGACGAACCGACTAACCACCTAGACATCGATTCAAAGGAAGCCCTTGAGGATGCTCTGCTTCAATATGAGGGAACAATCCTTGCAATATCCCACGACAGATACTTTTTAAACCATGTCATAAACAAGCTTCTCTACATGGAAGAAGATAAAATGACAGAGTATCTCGGCGGATATGATTATTTCTTGGAAAAGACCACAGCTGTGGAAGAAGAAGAGGATAATTATATTTCCAAAACAGAAAGAGCTCAAATTAAAAAGGAAGAACGTCAAAGAAGAGAAGAAAAAAGAAAGCGCGAGAAAGAATTTCAACAGTTGGAAGAGACTATTGTGGAAATCGAAAATAAATTATCCACAATCGATGAAGACCTATCAAATGCAAGCCTTGAAGGGAATTTCGAAACAATAACAAAACTTTCAATTAAGAGAGATAAGCTAGTAGATATGCTGGATAGCGCATATGAAAAGTGGATGGACTTTTAAAATTAATTTAAAATCCATCCACATTTTTTATTAACAGTTGTAATCGTTGATTTCTCCTTATCCCCAATCTTATCCACATTATCCACAATTCTACAAACATATATTTTGTGTAAAACTCATGTAAAGATTATAGGTCTTCGTAAGAAATATTTATAACGTCTCTAGTAAGAAGATTTAACTCTTCTGCAGCTTTTATATAGTTTTTCATCATGTACTTGGTCTTTGGAGCAGAAATATTTACCCTGTAGGCACCTTCTTCGTCCTTGCCACGGATGACCAAGGTGTCTTTGTCTTCAAAAATATTGTTGATTGTTGAAAATCTAAATTTATTTATCCCAACCACAAGACCACCTTCGTAGATTCCAGCCAGCACGTCCACCTTTTCACGACCATTTCTAAATGGAAGCTTCTCGTTTACATCGTAGAGGGTGACATTGTCCTTCTTGGTGATCTTAGGAAAGATTCCACTGTATAGATTTATAAAAAATGTAAGTAGAACGAGCACCATAAGTATCGGATTTGCAAGCCTTGAGATGATCACATTATCTCTGATGTAGAGATTGTAGAGAAAGTAAGCGTTAAAGAACACGATTGCCGCGTAGTAGGTGAGAAGATTTAAATTTAACCTCGTCTTTCTCATTGTAAGTCCTTTTAGCGTCATAATAGGAGTGTAGTTTACGATTAGTTGGTAGGTTGTGGTTAAGAACATGTAGTTTACAACCATCCACAGAATACTCATAGCCGTCGTACTTTCCATATAAGGACTCTTTCCGAAATAAAATTCCGCCGCAATAGGTATAAGTATGGAAATCACTCCAAAGGTAAGATTGCTCTTTCTGGAGTTTTCTTTTTCTTTATTTAATTTTTCTATAGAATTATTTTTGTTGTTTTTGTTATTTTTATTGTTTTTATTGTCTTTCATAGTAACCTCCAATAATATTATAGCATGATTGCTACACTTTTGAGGACAAGGAATTCTTTTGAAACATTTACCGAAAATAAAATAATAAAAGACTGAGACAATCTTGAAAGAGGTTGTCTTTTTTACTTAAATGGTATTAAATAATTATATTGATAAAATGGAGGACATATGAAAAAAGATTTTACAAAAGAAATAGAAAATTTAGACGAAGTATCATATAGAGTTACTCAAAACAGCGGCACAGAAAGACCATTTACATCACCACTTAACGATGAATATGGGGAAGGAATCTATGTGGATATCGTCTCTGGAGAAGTGCTATTCTCATCAAAGGACAAATTCAACGCTGGCTGTGGTTGGCCATCCTTTTCTAAACCTGCAAAAGGAGTAGAGCTCGAAGAAGTGCTAGACGAAAGATACGGCATGAGAAGGACGGAAGTTAGATCCAAAGAAGCAGACTCACACCTAGGCCACGTCTTTCCAGATGGACCAAAGGAAATGGGAGGACTTAGATACTGCATAAACGGCGCAAGCCTTAGATTTATAAAGAAAGAAGACATGGAAAAAGAAGGCTACGGAGAGTATTTGGAACTATTAAAATAACTCATTTGAAAAATATTTTATCTTTTTACTTGTGTTATAATTCAAATGAGGTGTTTCATGAAAAAAATTAGCTTAGCAAAATTATTTTTTACATTTTTTAAAATAAACGCACTAACCTTCGGCGGAGGCTACACAATCGTTCCGATAGTAAAGGATGTCTTTGTAGAAGAACTAGAAGCCATAACAGAGGACGATATGCTAGACATAGTCGCATTGGCACAGGGCGGACCAGGAGCAATGGCAATCTCCACCTCGATACTTACAGGCTACAAAGTATTCGGTCCAATAGGTGCAGTGGTAGCTCTTGTTGCATCGACCTTGCCGTGTTTAATCATTCTATCCTTGGTGGCGAAGTTCTACACAGAGTTTAGAGAAAATTTCTTCATCTCATCGGCACTAATGGGAATCAGCGGCATTATCTCTGCGGTGCTCTTTATAACCGTACTTAGAATGGCAAAAGCAGCCTACAAAAAACATCCAGTGTTTTCATCCATAGTCATGGCAATAATATTCTTTGTTGGCATGTTTGCAAAAGTGGACACAGTCTACTTGATACTAGGATCAGCACTATCAGGAATAATAGTCTTTGGAATAGGAGGTAGATCATGATACTAAAACTATACCTAATATTTTTAAAGATCGGCATGATGGCATTTGGAGGAGGCTACGCAGTAATTCCACTTATAAACGAATTCGTCGTCAAGGAAAATGGCTGGATGACGCCACAAGAATTCCTGGATTTAATCTCCATCTCACAGATGACCCCAGGACCAATAGCCATAAACTCAGCCACATTCGTAGGACAAAAGGTGGGAGGCATCGTCGGCAGCATCTTCGCAACAGCAGGAGTAGTCACATTTCAATTTATACTGATGATGATACTAGGGTACTTTTTATTCTCGAAAAATAAAACCTTCAAGCTCCTCGACTGGATGCTAAACGGAATCAAGGCAGGAGTGGTATCACTAATACTTATAACAGCGATCTCCCTATTCTTTGAATCAGTCTTTCCAAACGGATTTAGCATAGCGAAAATAAGCATTCCAGCAGCAGTGTGCTTCGTTCTAGGCATCGTGCTCTATTACAAAAAAGTTGATCTCTTAAAACTCATCGGCATGGGAGCAGTGCTAGGAATCGTCCTCAATTATTTTATAAAGTAGGTGACAAATGAAAATAGCAGTAGTTGGACTTGGACACATGGGAAAAGCCTTGGCAAAAGGATTTGCAAATGTAAGAGAAGTCTCAGTATATAATAGAAGAAAGATTAAATTTGGCGGCGAAAACATAAAAGTTTATGACGATTTAAAGAAAATCGTAGAAGAAAATGACGTAATCGTCCTTGCAACGCCACACACAACCTATAGTGAAATATTAGAAACATTAGAAGAAGTAAAAACCGACAAGATATTTATCTCTGTTGCGCCACAGATAGGATCTAATGAGCTAAAGAAACTTCACGACAAATTTATGATCTTAATCCCAAACACCCCGGTTGCCATAAACGACGGAGTGATGGGAGCAACAAACGTAAATTTAAATGAAGAAGAATATAGAGAAGTGATTAAAAACTTTGAAGTATTGGGAAAAGTCTACGACTTAAAAGAAGAAGACACCATGCTTCTATCAGTAGTAGCAGGATGTCTACCAGCATACTTCTATATATTTATGGAAGCAGCAGCAGACGGCGCAGTCCTAAGAGGCATGGAGAGAAATCTAGCAACAGACATGATTACCAGGACAGTGAAGGGATGCTGTGACGTAATCCTAAAAGATGTAGAAGAGCTTGGAAAATTAAAAGGAAAATCCACCACCCCAGGAGGACTCACCATCAAGGGAGTCCACGCACTGGAACGTGGCGGATTTAGAAACGCAATCATAGATGCAATAAATGAAAGTAGATAAAAGTTTAAAAATTTAAGCGGCATTAAGCCGCTTTTTTTGTTTGTTTTAAAAGGTTTCATTTGTTTCTATTTTTTCATGCTATACGTAGAGCATCTGAATTTATTTTTCATGCTATACGTAGAGCATCTGAATTTATTTTTCATGCTATCCGGATAGCATCTACAAATACAAGTCATCCTGAGCGAAAAAGGCGATAGCCTTTGGAGTCGAAGGATCTATCCTTAATTAGGTCAAGTAAGAATTGTTAATTTAAATGCTATCCGGATAGCATCTACATTTTTTTAACGCTTTACGTAAAGCGTGATAATTATTATTTCGTTTGCCAAGACTTCTCTATAGAAGTTAGACCCATTCAACTACGACGGCGTTGCCGTCTCCGCTCAGGGTGACTGCAATTGGGAGGGTTGTTGTAGCCTCGAAGCCCTAGCCGAAATCTCTGATTTCGTAGCACCTCGTGCAAAGAGTTCAAAAGAAGACGAGCGAAGTGAAGGCTGATTTGTAGAACTCGACTGCCCGGCTGTGGAACCTAGAAGGTTCCGCTACTGTGGTGAATAGGATTTTATTTTGTTTCACGGCTTCGCCTGAATTAATATAATTTAGTGTTGAGGTTGATGGAAGCTGGTAGCTTCCGCTACAAAGTTAAATTTAAGTTTATTTTGTTCCACGGCTTCGCCTGATTTAAAAAAATTTTAAGATTAAAGTTAATGGAAGCAAAATGCTTCCGCTACAAAAATAAAACATTCCTAAATTTTATATAAAACTCCAGAGACAAAACTTTCCTCCGACCTATTTAATAAAATCTTTATTTCTGATTCATATTTCTATAAAATAAAATGCTCAAAAGGAGATCCGTCTGAAAGAAACTCTTCAAAATTCAAACCTAAGGAGACCGGCTACAAATCGCACTGTTTGAGCGTAGCGAGCCTCTATTTGTAGGTCGACGTGGTTTAGAATTTTAGAGTTTCTGTAATCGTGATCGACTTTGAGCTTTTATTTTTGATGCTATACGTATAGCATGAGATATAAAAATTATTAATCGGTATTTTTAAAATTATTTTATTTGCTTTGATTAGGTCCTCGGATGTTATACCCATTCGACTCCAGAACCTTCGGCTCTTTCGCTCAGGGTGACTGTGATTGAGAAGAATCTCTCTGTAAAAGTTAAAAAGGGTGACTGTGGTTGGGATGTTTATTTCTGTAGAGATCCTTCGACTTCGACGGCAAGCCGTCTTCGCTCAGGATGACCTGTTGGGTGAAGTTTCACTAGATAGCTATTAATTATTTATATAGTTTTAAGACTTCACGCGTCGAAGCCCTAGCCGAAATCTTCGATTTCGTTGCAGGTCTCGTGCAAAGAGTTCCAAAGAAGCCAAGCGAAGTGCCGGCTGATTTGCAGAACTCGACTGCTCGGCTGTGGAAGCAAAATGCTTCCGCTACAAAGACAAATTTATTTTAACTTCTCTCTAAAACAAATAAGGAATTTATGCCTGACGGCTAAGTTAAGATAATTACTATAAATTTAGATGGAAGCAGATTTACGTTACAATGTACTATTTAAAATTAAATGCTATACGTATAGCATTCCAATTAAAAAAAGCTCCAGATTTCTCTGAAGCTTTTCTTTTCTTTAAATTTTAAATTTTATTTAAATTTAATTAAATTTTTTAAAATCCTATTATGCGTTTGGATTTACATCAAGTTTTAATGTTTGATATTCACTAAGTGTAGATTGAACTACTTTGTAAAGTCCGAATACACCAATTATGTTAGGGATTACCATCATTGCGTTAAACATATCTGCAAGTTCCCAAACTAGGTCTACTTCAAACATTGTTCCGAAGTAAATAAATGCTAATGCTAGGATTCTATATACTCCAAGTCCCTTTTTTCCAAATAGGTACATTACGTTTGCTTCTCCATAGAAGTACCAACCGATTATGGTTGAGAATGCAAAGAAGAATAGTGCTACTGCTATAAATGCTACTCCTATGTGTCCGATTCCTATTTCAAATGCTTTTTGTGTTACTTTGATTCCCTTTAGTCCGTCAATTGTATTTGCTCCTGTTGATATAATTACTAGTGCGTTGATTGTAAGTACGATAAATGTATCTATAAATACACCTACGACTGCTACTAGACCTTGGTCACATGGATGGTTTACTTTTGCTATTGCGTGAGCATGTGGTGTTGAACCCATACCTGCTTCGTTAGAGAATAGTCCACGTGCAACCCCGTATCTAACTGCTTGACGTACTGTTACCCCTGCAGCTCCACCTAGTACAGCTTGAGGATTAAAAGCGCCTACAAAGATTTGTCTGAATGCGTCTAGTGTTGCTCCACCGTTTTTAATTAGGATGATAAGTCCACCAACTATGTAGAAAAATGCCATGATTGGAACGATTTTTTCTGTTACAGATGCGATTCTTCCAACTCCACCGATGAAGATAAATCCAGAGATTACTACGATTATAAGTCCTACTACCCATGTAGGTACGTTGATAACGCTTGAGAATGCTTGTCCTATTGAGTTTGCTTGTACAAGGTTACCTACTAGTCCTAGTGCTATGGTAATAAGTATTGCAAATAGTCCTGCTAAGAATTTAGAATGCATACCATTTCTTAGGTAGTAAGCTGGACCTCCTGTTACTTGTCCGTCTTTTACAACTTTGTACTTTTGTGCTAGTACTGCTTCTGCGAAGATTGTTGCCATTCCGAAGAATGCACTGATCCACATCCAGAATATTGCTCCAGGTCCCCCTGAGATAATAGCTGTTGCTGATCCTGTTAAGTTACCAGTACCAACTTGTCCTGCGATTGCTGTTGCTAATGATTGGAATGAACTCATTCCGTCAGCTCCCGCTTTTTCACCTTTTAAACTGAATCCTGAAAAAGCTTTCTTAAATGCTAATTTAAAGTCTCTTACTTGGATTCCCTTAAGTGCGAATGTGTAGAAAATACCACATCCAACTAGAACTACCATCATTGGTACGCCCCAAAGCACTCCGTTAATGGATTTTACAATTGCTAATAATTTTGCTTCCATGTCTTCCTCCTTATTATTAAGATACATATATTATACCTTTACCATGTTAAAAAAACAACAATAAAGTAAAAGGTTTTCATGCTGTATTTTTTGCAATAAATGTAATTACGAATTTTTTAACATAAACAACTGCTATTTTAATTGATCACATAGTTTTCACATTTTGTTTTTATATTTTTTTATTTTTTTTTAATATTTTAAGTTTTTTCTTTTTTTTCTTGTTTTATCATTATTTTAATAAAAAATCGACATGTTTCCATGCCGAATGTTTTAATTTTATTTACTTTTAGAATTTTATAAATTGACTTATAAAGATTACGATTATAACCACTGGTGAAATATATTTTATACTTACCTTCATCCAGGTTCTTATAAATTTATTCTTTATATTTGCTGCGTCCATTGCGTTTTCAATTCCCCATACATATCCAGTAAAGATTGCGATTAAAAGTACTCCTATTACTAGAATGTAGTTTGATTCTACATTGTCTATAAAGTTGAAGAACGCGTCGTTATTTATAGATACATATGCGATTGATGCTACTATTATAAATGCTATTAAGAGAGATTTCTTTCTTGAAAGATTGAATTTTTCACTAAATTGTCCCGTTACCGCTTCTAGTACTCCTACTGATGATGTGAACGCTGCTATATAGAATCCAAAGTAGAATAGGACTGATAGCACATTTCCATATGGAATTACGTTAAATGCATTTGGTAGGGTTAAAAATGTAAGTGAAACTCCTTCTCCTGGTGTAAGTCCTGTTGCAAATACTATTGGAAGTATCATCATTCCTGCGAAGATTCCTGCAAGCACAAGTGCGCCACATATTATTGCAGATGTCTTAAATATATTTTCATCCTTCTGTTTTATATATGATCCAAAGACCATTGATCCGAGCATGGCAAGTCCTAGTGCAAAGAACGCCTGACCTAGACAGGTGATGACTGACTTTATTGAAAATTTGCTTGGATCTGGAGTGAATAAGAATCTTAGTCCTTCTCCTGTGGTATCTAGGCTTATTGCATAAAATATTATGACTGCCATTATTGCAAATAGCACTGGCATAAGTATCTTAGATAGTCTTTCGATTCCGTTTTGGATTCCAAAAATGATTACAACCGCATTTAGGGCCAAGTTCACAATAAAAAATGTATAGACCTTAGTCTTATCCGCGTTGAAATCATTAAACAGATTCACGATCATATCCTTGTCTAGGCCTGCAAATCCTCCCGTTATTGAAAGTGATATGTATTTTAATATCCAAGCGTAGATTGGCGCTGTGTATCCTACTATTAGTATTGCCGCTAGGGTATGTAGATATCCTGCGTAGTACCATTTTGTTCCTGGGCTAAGAGTCTTGTACGCATCTATTGCAGTTCTTTGAGTTGTAAACCCGATGGTTACTTCTGCAGTCATAAGTGGAATTCCTATAACGAGTATTATTGCAATATACATAAATATAAATATGGCTCCACCGTTTTCTCCAACTACGTATGGAAATCTCCAAAGGGATCCAATTCCTAGTGCAAGGCCTATAGCCACCATGATAAAACCGAGTATCGAGCTAAATCCTTCGTTGTTTTCTTTCATAAAAAAAACCTCCTTTTAATAATTATATACTAAAGGAGGTAATTTTAAAGTATTTTGTGAAAATTTATTTCACATTGTTTCTTTCATTATTTTGTTTTCATAGATGGTGAATGCTACATTTATTACAATTCCTGCTATTGCTGCTAGTGATAGTCCTGATAAGCTTACCATGTCGGTGATCTTTATTCCTATATTCAGTCCAAAGTTTGGTCCAAGACCTATAATGATTATGCTTGCCATGGTCATTATATTTTTTAAATTATAATCCATTTTTGAATTCTTTATGGTTTTAAATCCTACAAGGGCAATCATTGAGAAAAGTATGACTGATATACCACCCATAACTGCAGTAGGAATGGTTTGTAAAAATCCTCCAATATATCCGACACAGCCTAGAATTATCGCGAAGACTGCTGCAAGTCTTAGAACTGATGGATCGTAATTCTTTGTAAGTGCAAGCACTCCTGTGTTTTCTCCGTAAGTTGTGTTTGCAGGACCTCCAATCATACCTGCAATCATCGTTGCAAGTCCGTCGCCAAGTAGTGTTCTATTTAGTCCTGGATCTTCCATAAAGTTTTCTCCAACTACTTGGGAATTTGTTGTGATATCTCCGATGTGTTCCATAAATACAGCTATTACAACCGGTGCTATGGTAAATATGGCACCAAGGCTGAATTTAGGGAATGTAATCGGTGGTAGTCTTAAAAACTCTGCACTCTTAAGTGGTGTAAGATCTACTATTCCAAGTCTTAGACTCAAAAGGTAACCGATGGTTACAGATATTATTATTGCAAGTTGTTTTGTAAAACCTTTTGAAAATCTCGTTAAGAGAATGCAAGCTGTAAATGTAACGATGGATGCAATATAGTTTGAGCTTGCCATCGAAATTGCTGTTGGAAGTAGATTAAAACCTATGACTATGACCATTGGACCTACTACTTGTGCTGGGAAATACTTGGTGATTCTATTTACTCCGATTTTTTTAATAAATAGAGACAAGATTACATAAATAAAGCCTGCCACCATAATCCCTCCTTGAGCGTATGCCAAAGAACCATAGGATTTAGCGACAGACTGAATAACTGGTATAAATGCGAAAGATGAACCTAAAAAAACAGGTACCTTCTTTTTCGTACATAAGTGAAAAATAAGAGTACCTATCCCTGCGCACATTAGTGAAGTTGAAACATCAAACCCTGTTAAAAGGGGAACCAAAACAGTAGCACCAAACATAGCAATCATATGTTGTAGAGCTAGTGTTACTTTTTTTATAGATTTTGTAACTTCTATAGATTTAGAACTTGAATATGTTTTTTCCATGATAACCTCCTAGACATTTTTATTAATTTTACGCCTCTTTTAGATAAATTTCAAGGGGAATTTTAAATATATTTTTGTGGTCTGTTTTTTTTTTTTTTGTGATATACTCATTTTGAGGCGGTACTTTATCTATCTACCACATTTGGAGGTAATTATGAAATTTAGAAGAATAGCATTTGCTCTTCTACTTATGCTTTCATTAATTACTACTAGCTTGAGCGTCGATGCGAGAAACTTCGATAGTAAGTCTCTTAAGACCGACACTTCAAAGGGAGATATCTACGTAGTTAACGGTAAGTACAAAAGATTCGAGCAAATCAAAAAAGCTTATGGAAAGGACTTCGAATATCCAAGGTCAATCGATTACGATGACGGACAAGTCGAAGGTACTCTTTACGCAATAGGAATAAACTACGACAATTATTATGTCAATGGAACTGTAGAAGTAACCTACAGAGGAGAAGTTACCTGGTACAAAGGCTATCCAAAAGACGGCGCTTTTAGTGTCGAAGATTTAAAAGCCTTGAAGGGATACTATATAGTATTTATTAATTCTTGATAGATGTCCGCCTCAATTTCTATAAAAAAGGACCCCGAAGTCTTGCTCCGGAGTCAAGGTGAATTATTTTTCTATTATTTTATCTTTTCTATTATTCTAAACTTAGTTTCAAAGCCTTCTGTTGTTCCTGTAAATGAAGATTCTTCTTTCGCAAGTCTATTCATCTCATCTACGATTTCTTTAAACTCAGGAAGTTCTCTAGTCTTATTGTCCAGTTCGTCTATTCCTTTTTGCTTAAATTCTTGTAGCTTTTCGCTAAATGTCTTCATGGCTGTGTCGATCTCTACACTTCCATTTTCAAGTTTTATTGTACCTTCGTTAAGTGTAGTTATTCCATCGCTTAGTCTTCCGATTCCTTTCCTCATTGGTTCTAATCCTTCTGTTTTAATCTTTGGAAAATCATTTAGCATTTTGGATTTTTCTTTAAATTCATGAAGTCCGTTAGAGAGTTCGTTTGCTCCTGAATTTAGTTTTTCAGAGTTGCTATCTAGTTCATTTATTGCTTGGGCTAGTTTTTCTACTCCGGCTTCACTTTCTTCTGTGCCTGCCCTTAGCTTTTGTGAACCTTCCTTTAGTTGTCCAGTTGCATCGTCAAGTTTAACTAGTGATTCACTAAGTTTATTTAATTCCGATAGATCCATTCCATTATTTACTTCTGACATTCCTTTTTCAAGAGATGCATCTATCGCTTGAAGTCCTCCGGAGATTCTGCCTGCTCCAGTTTCTAGTTCTTTTAAGCTTGAAGAAAGTTTTTCCATTCCTCCATTTATTCCATTTGAAGCTGTTGCAACCATATTCATATTGGTTTTTAATCCTTCTATCTGTGAAGAAATATTTCCGAGGCTTCCGCTTAGGTTTTGAAGTGATTCTAGCTTAGTTCCTACACTCTTTGTAGATCCTGCGATGCCTTGTGCATTTGCGCCTATATTTTGAGATGCTCCTGCAAGAATTTGCATTGCTTGTTGTACTTGCCCTGTAGGATCATCCACTTGACTTAGGATTGCTACCGCATTTTGTACTTCTGCCAAGTTATTTCCAATAGATGCTGCATTTGCACCTATATTTTGTAAATCAGATGACACATCTAGTTTTGACATACCTGATAAATCTGCTCCAGTTACTGCTTGAACTTTAGAGTTTATTTCTTGGATTGCTCCGTTTAAGGATGCGTTCTTTTGAGATAGTTCATTTGCGCCTTGTGATGCAGCTACTAATCCTTCATTTAGTCTAATCGCTCCTACGCTTAGCTCTCCTATTCCAGCTTTTAACTCCATTAATTTCTTGGTAAGATTATCTTTTAAGTCGTTTACCTTTGATAGTTTTGAAGATCCTTCTCTAAGCTGAGAAGTTGCCATTTTAAGTTTGCCCAATCCTTCATCGAGATCTTCTGAACCTTTTCTAAGTTTGCCTGCACCGTCGACCATTTTGCCAGTGTTTTCATTCATCTTTCCAACTGCTTCTGTGTATTTTGTGATGCCTGTTGAAAGTTTACTACCTCCGTCATCCATCTTGGCAGCATATTCTGGAACTGGTTTTATCTTTTCTATTACTTCATCAAATTTATTTTCAAGTTCGCCTGATTTGTTGTATAGTTCTTTTGAGCCATCTTCTAGCTTCTTGGCTCCATCTCCCATTTTAGCTATCCCACTATTTAGTTCGCCTTGTGCTTTGGAAAGTTTGACAGATGCGTCCACAAGCTTTTGAGAATTGTCTTCTAATTCTCTTACTCCGTCACGAAGTTTGTCTATGGATTCTATATCTAATTTGTTTTGGAAAAGTTCGTTTGAAATCACCACATAAGCTTCTACAGGATTATAATCAACTACATCCATTTCAATTGTAGAACTATTTCTAAACTCTTCCATTTGTGCATCTTTTAATATTGATTCGAAGTTTTCTTTAAGTCCAGGAGTTAAGACTGTAGTTACTATTTCATTCTTGCCATCTTTTACAACTTTAGAATCTTTTGCTTCTATATTACTTGCTATTTCTGAATCAAAACTCATTACACTTAAAACTGTAAATGGGGCGTAGACTTTTTTATTCTTGCCATTTATTTTTTTCATTTCAAATGTTTTATTTTCTGCATCGATTTCTATTTTTAAATGGCCAGACTTACCTTTAAGTTCGCTGGATTTAATTTCTTTGCCATCTAAAAAGTATTTGATATTTACATCTACTGGAAGATCTTTTTCACTCTTTCCTTGGTAGTAGATGTCCTTCTTGTCTTCGTTCCAATTTATAACTCCTTTTTCAGGATTTACCTCTTCATCGGTCTTTAGATTTTTTATACTTCTAAGGTCGGTTTTATCTTTTGTCCTTATATTTTCTTCTGAATTTAACCAAACTGATACGGTCTTGTCTCTTATTTCACCGTCGTTTTTAATTACATATACAGTTTCTGATTTATTTATTATGTTTGAGTTTGCAAAAGCTGCTGTTGGAAGCATTATTGTACATGCGAGAGCTCCCGCAACTACTCTTTTTACATTATTATTCATTTTATTCTCCTTTAATTAAGTCCCTTTGTCGTCTTTTTAATAAATGGGAAGGTTACAGATATAATTGCTGGTAGTAGCAATATTATAACTATCATACTTATGATTGCACCTCTTGCAAGGAAGGTACAAATAGTTGAAACTATTTCCATCTTTGAATAGATTCCAACTCCAACTGTTGCAGCCATAAATGAAAGGGCTGATGTAACTATGGATTTGGAAGTTTCTTTAACTGCAATTCGAAGAGCATCATCCACTTCACCACTTAATTCATACTCGTGCAAGAATCTATTGGTTAAAAGTATTGAATAGTCAATGGTGGATCCAAGTTGTATAACGCCTATTATTATAGAAGTTATAAATGGAATTGTTTGATTTAAATAGTAAGGAATTCCCATATTTATTTGAATTGCTAGTTCTATCGCAAGTATCAAAACTATTGGAATACCTATTGATTTAAACACCAGTGCAATGATTAAAAAAACAATTGCAATTGACGCAATGTTTACTACTTTGAAATCTTCTGAAGATATATCTGTAAGGTCATCTGTAAGCACAGCTTCTCCAGTTAAATATCCATCCTTATCATATTTTTCTATAATTCTTCTAATCGAATTTATCTGCTCTCTAACCTCATCTGATGCAGTTTGGTATTTAGAATTTACCATTATCATCTCATAGCCGCCTTTTGAAAAATTATTTTTAACTTTGTCTGGCAGCATATCTTGAGGAAACATAACTCCTGTTACAGAGTTGGTGCTTAAAACAGAATTTACTCCATATACATCTTTTAATTCATCTATAAGTCCATTTAAATCCGAACTTGAAAGATCATCTTTTACAACTATAAAATGAGTAGATGCCATATCATAATCTTTTTTCATCTTATTAAGGGCAACTATGGAATCGAGATCCTGTGGAAGAGATCTGTCTAAGTTGTAGTAGAGTTTTGTATTTCTAGCTCCATATACTGCAGGAATAAATAATAATATAAACACCATTGCCAATGCTTTTTTATGCTTCATATTAAAATCCGCAAGTTTTTCAAAAGAAGGAAGAAGTACCTTGTGGTTGTACCTATTTACAAGCTTTTCTACAATTAAAAGCATGGCAGGAAGAAGTGTAACCGTAACTATAAGCCCTATCAAGACTCCCTTACTCATTACAACTCCTATATCTTTCCCAAGACCAAGCCTCATAAGCATAAGAACTATAAATCCTGCAAAAGTTGTAAGAGAAGATGCAAATAGTGAAGATATAGTCTTTTGAATAGCCACATCCATTGCATCATATTTATTATCGTGGGAAGATTTTTCTTCTACATATCTGTGGTAAAGAAAGATCGAATAGTCCATAGTTACTGCCAGCTGAAGTACAGCTGCAATAGCCTTTGTAATATATGAGATCTCACCTAAAAATATATTAGTTCCAAAATTGTATAAAACCGCATATCCTATGGTAATTATAAATACAAAAGGTATCACAGTAGATTCATTGGTAAGAGACAAAATAATAAGCCCTAAAGCCACAGCTAAAAGAACATATATAGGCGTCTCTTTGTCGATGATATCCTTAGTATCTTTTACGAGAGATGAAATTCCACTTAAGTATTTCTCATTTGACTCTATATCTTTAATCTGATCTATTGCAGACATAGTCGTAAAAGAGGAAGCTGACTCGCTAAACTTTACGATCATAAGAGTCGAGCCATTTGCATAGAAGACATCTTTTATATCATCAGGCAAAAACTCTTTTGGAATCATATCTCCAACAGTAGATGATTTTGAAATCACATCTTCAACGCCATCTATTTTTAAAATTTCTTCACGAAGGGCGTCTGCATCATGATCCGACCCCTCCAAAATAAGCATCCCAGTGGCAGCATTTTTAAACTCGCTGTCGAGAATCTTTTGACCTTGGGTTGACTTTAAATCACTGGGAAGATAGGTCAAAATATCATAGTTTACTCCAGTCATTTTATAACCAATAAAAGACGGAATAAGAAGAAAACTCATCACCACAAAAACAAATTTGGGATGATGAGATATAAATTTTGTAAATTTTTTCATTAAATCACTCTATCTAAATATTTTTTCTAGTATTTTAAAAAGTATTGGTTTCATCTCGTCTATAGTTAAGACTGAGTCTTCGTTTAAAGAAGATTTACAAGTTGAAAGCACTATATGAAAAGTAAGGGAAATTATAAAAATCTGCTCAGATTCAGAAAGTTTCACATTGAATAGAGAATCGAATCTGTTAAGTACAAACTTCAAAGTGTTTTCAGCTTCTTCAAATCTGCTATCATTTTCTACCTTGGCATACAGTGCCCAGTTCGCATTTTTTGAAATGAGCTCTAGTTCGATAGGATCTTTTAAGAGCTCATCTATAAGATAACTTACAAAAGAAATATATCTATTAGAAGCATTATCACCAACACACTGCATCTCTGCTTGGTAAATTAAATTTGTAAGAATATCTAGTACTATCTTTTCTTCAAGACTATTCTTGTCATTGAAGTACAGATAGAAAGTTCCTAGACCAAGTCCAGATCCATTCATAATATCTCTAATGGAAGTCTTGTCTATTCCTTTTTCTCTAAAGGAGTTAAGAGCCGCATCCATGATAGCTTTTTCATTAATTTTTTTCTTTTCCACATCAAACCTCCAAATCTAATTTTTTTATTTTTTGAACAATGTTCATTGATGAAAATCATATTACTACCTTTTTGAACAGTGTTCAATACGTTTTATTACTTTTCAAAAAACTTTCACAAAACATTTTTTCTACTTAAAAATATAAAAAAGCCTAAAATACTTATTTCATAAGCTTTTCATTGACAAATTATCATTTCATTGTATATAATTTTAAGATGGGAAAGGAGGGAAAATAATGAAAAGAACTTATCAACCAAAAAACAAACAAAGAAAAAGAGAACACGGCTTCAGAGCTAGAATGAGAACTAAATCAGGTAGAGCTATATTAAGAGCTAGAAGAAGAAAGGGAAGAAAGAAACTTTCAGCATAATGCAAGAAATTTTAAAAAAAGATAGGGATTTTCAAAAGGTCTATAAAAGAAAAAACGTAACTGGAAATAGAGTCTTCACCATGTTTATTAATAAAAATAACCTACCTTACTCAAGGATTGGTTTTGTAATCACAAAGAAGTTTGGAAACGCAGTTACTAGAAATAAATTTAAGAGAAGACTTCGTATGATTTTAAGAGATTATAATCTAAAGCCTGGATATGATATCGTCCTAATTTTAAAAAAGGATAAATCCTACATAGATTATAGTGAGCTTAAGAGATCTTTTGAACATGTACTCAGAAAGAAGGGTCTAATTTGAATAGATTAGTTCTTTTGATTATAAAATTTTATCAAAAGTTTATATCGAAGTATCTACTCCCAGGTAGACACTGTAGATTTGAACCCACATGTTCTGAATATGCAAGGCTTGCTTTTACAAAGTATGGTTTTTTTAAAGCGTTATATCTTAGTACTTATCGAATACTTAGATGTAATCCATTTTGTAAAGGTGGTTATGATCCCCTTCCATAAGGAGAGTAAATGAGCACAATTAGTAAAATTTTAGGTATCTTTTTTAGATTTATCTATGATGTCCTCTCAAAAGGATTTTCTGAACCTAAAAATATTTCTTTCTTTGCTATTACAATTATTATATCCACAATTATTATAAGAGTTTTAATGCTTCCTATTGGTATTTCTCAAATGAAAAACCAAAAGAAGATGGCAGAGTTGCAACCAGAGCTTGAAAAAATCCAAAAGAAATACAAAGGAGATCCTCAAACTCTAGCTGCTAAACAGAGACAACTATACAAAGATGCAAACTATAATATGCTTAGTGGATGTCTACCAATGATCGTTCAAATGATGGTTCTTATTGGATTTTATAGAGTTTTCTATTATCCAGCTACCTATGTGTTTAAAGAACCAGGACTATATGATAGCATCGCAAAGAATTTTTTCTATATCAAAGATATAGATCTTAAAGATACGACCCTCATTCTGCCAATAGTTGCAGCAGTTACTACATTTTTATCTTCATGGATAACACAAAACTCAACAGCAAATAAATCAACTCAAACAGAACAGTCACAGTCAATGATGAATACTATGACTTTAGTTATGCCTGTTATGATATTTATGATGGGTAGGAATTTTGCATCAGCACTTGTACTATATTGGACAATTTCAAACTTATTCCAAATTATTCAACAACTGATTCAAAATGCTATCATCAAGCGTGAAGTGGAGGGTGTATAATGAATTATGTAATTACTACGGGACGTAGTGTAGATGAAGCAGTAGAAGATGCTCTTAAAAAGCTAAAATTATCTAAAGATGAAGTAAGTATCGAAGTCCTACAAGAAGCTTCAAAAGGCTTTCTTGGATTTGGACAAAAAGATGCAGCTGTAAAAGTATCCAAAAAAGAAGATACTCAAGATATCTTAAAAGAAATTTTTAGCGAAGAATTTGAATCCGAGAAGAGCAAAAGTTCTAAAATTGAAAACAAAACTAGAAATAAGGAAAAATCTGAACCTAAGTTTTCTAAATCTGAAAAATCTAGTAGCGAAGATATAAATACTTCTGCTACAGAAAATATAGAAGAAACTAAAACAGAAGTAGAAGAAGTTAAAGAAGTAAAATTAGAAGAAACTTCACAAACTTCTTATGATGAAAATGAAGATTTAAAAGACTCTGAAAATGTCGATGAAGAAAAAGAAGTTACATTCGACATCGAAAAGTTCACCGAAATTTCTAATGAATTTATCGATAAAATATTAAAACCACTTGAAATTAAGTACAGTACAGAAATATCTATGGATAAAAATGTACTAAATGTAAACATACTAGGTAACGAAAAAGATCTTGGAATAGTGATTGGCAAAAGAGGTACAACCCTTGATTCAATCCAATACATTCTAAGTCTAATAATAAATAAACACTCTGAAAGTTTCGTAAGAGTAATAGTTGACTCCTCTGGCTACAGAGAAAAGAGAAAGAAAACTCTTATAAACTTAGCAGAAAAAACTGCAAACCGCGCACTTAGAACCGGTAGAGCTGCTAGACTTGAACCAATGAATGCCCACGAAAGAAAAATAATCCACGAAGCTCTAAAAGATTTCGACGGAGTATTTACTCATTCAGAAGGTCAAGAACCTAATAGAAGAATAGTGGTACAAATAAAAAAAGAATATTGAGATAATTTTTACATTCCCTAGTTAAACTGGGGAATTTTTTTATAAAAATTTAGATTATTTTTTCCACATCCAGGTCTTTACATTGTTGATAACTTACCATTTATTTGATAAAATATACATAGTTATAAGAAAAAGTTGTGGATAGAAAATTACTTGTTGATATTTTGGAGTTATTAACAATCTGTGTATAAAATGTTAATAAACTCTTTTTTTAAGCTTAATATTTTATATTTATTAGCAATAATAAGAATTAACTATATTATTTTTCCACAGTTTACTTATCAACAGCTGTTAATATTTAAAATTATACACAAAATATTTAACATCTGTGGATATGTTTTTAACAGTTATTTTTATCAACAGGGAAAATTTTAAAAATGGAGGAAGTATGGAACAAGATATTTCAAAAATTTGGGAAAATTTTATGAAACTCCTTAGACAAAATTCTCGAAGTGAAATTTCATTTTCAACTTGGTTTCAAAGAATGGTGCCCAAAGAAATAGACAAGAATAATAATAAGTTTATTATTACTGTGCCTAACGAATTTATAAAAAACTATCTGTCTAATTCTGATTTGAATATGAAACTACTTTCTAAATGTATGTATGAAGCATCTGGAGTCGCTTATGACATCGAAATCTTGGCAGGAGATGAAGAAGAATCAAATGAATCCCACGAAATAGAAGATGCTTTTGAAAAATCTAGACTAAATCCAAAGTATATTTTTGAAAATTTTATAGTTGGAAAGAGCAATGAGTTTGCCCATGCAGCTTCACTTGCTGCAGCGGAATCTTATGAAAATCCAGAAGCTGCTCATTCCAATCCACTTTTTATCTATGGTGGTGTAGGTCTTGGTAAGACTCACCTTATGCAAGCTATAGGTCATTTTGTCCTTCAACAAGACATTTCAAAAAATGTTTTGTATGTTACTTCTGAACAGTTTATGAATGAACTTATAGATTCTATAAAAAACGGTAGAAACGAAGAATTTAGAAGAAAATATCGCTCTGTAGATCTGCTTTTAATAGACGACATTCAGTTTATAGCTGATAAGGAATCTACACAGGAAGAATTTTTCCATACATTTAATGCCCTTCACGGTGCAAATAAACAGATAGTTTTAACATCAGACAAGCCGCCTAAAGATATAAAATCCCTTAAAGAAAGGCTTGTATCCCGATTTGCATGGGGACTTGTGGTAGATATTGGACCACCAGATTTAGAAACTAGAATAGCAATCTTAAGAGCAAAATCAGACAGTGAAGGTTTCGATGTACCTGAAAATGTAATCAACTACATCGCAGAAAATGTAAGGAGCAACATCCGTGAGCTTGAAGGAGCTCTTACTAGAGTGAAGGCTTTTTCAAAACTTACAAAGGGTGTAATTACAGAAGATATTGCTAAACAGGCTATAAAGGACATCTACAAGGTAAAGACTGTAAGAGTTGTAGATGCTAAGAGAATAAAAGAAGTAATAGCTAAAAATTACAATATTACAATCGACGATCTTCACTCTTCAAAAAGAACTGCAAATATAGCTTTTCCAAGACAGGTAGCCATGTATCTCACTAGATCTCTTACAGATCTTTCACTTCCAATGATAGGTCAAGAGTTTGGAGGAAGAGATCACACTACGGTAATGTATGCAATTAATAAGATTGAAAAAAGAATCAAAGAAGACGCAGAATTTAGTATAGAGATTCAAGGCTTGATAAAAGAGATCAAAAAATAATTTGTGGATAGATTTACACTTTATTAAAACTTTGTCCACAACTTATTAAATAGAATTTATTAATAAAATGAGTGGCTAGGTATAGTTTTCCACATACTAACAGCTACTACTACTATTACTACTAATTTATATATATTGGAGGAAATATGAAATTTAGAGCTTCGAAACAAGAATTATCTAAGCATATTCAAATTGCACAAAGAGCAGTTTCATCAAGAACTACTATGCAAATCTTAGAAGGTCTTCTTCTAATAGCAAAGGACAACACCCTTACAGTGATAGGAACGGATACTGATATAACTATTATAAGCACCATGGCTTGTATAGTTGAAGAAGAGGGAGAAGTTGTAGTTAATTCTAGACTATTTGGAGATATCATTAGAAAATTAGAAGATTCATTCGTAGATATTACGCTTAATGATTTAAATCTAAATATTGTTTGTAAAAACTCAGAGTTTAATATCAATTGTCAAAGTGCCAAAGAATTTCCTAGAAATCTAAACTTTGAAGATGAAAATTCATTTACTATGAAGGAAGAAGATTTAAAAGAGGCTATTAGAAAAACCACTTTTGCAGTTTCAATAGAAGAAACTAGAAAGATCTTCACAGGTGTATTTATGGACTGCAAAGAAGACATATCTTTTGTAGCATTGGACGGATTTAGAATGGCTCGTGAAAGAGTAGCTATAAGTACTAAACCATCAGAATCTATAATCCCTGCAAACCACTTAAATGAACTTCAAAAGATATTGGGAGATGGCGATGTTAAGATCACTATTGGTGAAAGAAAGATACTTTTTGAAACCAATAATACAAAGATCTATTCAACTCTATATAGTGGAGAATATTTCAATTATAAAGACCTAATTAGAAAGTCTCATACCACAGAAGTTAAAATCAATAGAGAAATGTTTAGAACTAGTATCGAAAGAGCATCTCTTTTAGCTAAGGAAGAAAGATCCAACCTAATTAAGTTAAATATAGCTGATAATAGAGTTAAGATATCATCCAATACTGAAGTTGGAAATGTAGAAGAAGTTTTGGAATGTGAAATAAATGGTCCAGGACTTGATATTGCCTTTAACTCAAAATACTTACTAGATGGTATAAAGATCATGGATGAAGATGAAATCGTACTAAACTTCACAGATTCAATAAATCCACTTATTATAAACGAAAAATCCTATACCTACCTAGTACTTCCTGTAAGGCTTGCAAATTGACAGAGATTGAATTAGAAGAAGAATTTATAAAACTGGATTCACTCTTAAAGATCACCCTTGGAATTTCTGGAGGAATGGCAAAGGTCATAATCCAAGATGGCGAGGTAAAAGTCGATGGTGAAGTTGAGACTAGAAGAGGAAAAAAGATTTATAAAGGAAGCACAGTAGAAGCATTAGGAGAAGTGTTTGAAATAGAATGAAGTTAAAATCTCTTCAACTTATAAATTTTAGAAATTATGAAGATTTAAAGATTACACCTAGCGAAACTCTAAACCTATTTGTAGGTAAAAATGCTCAAGGTAAGACCAATTTAATAGAATCTATAGCAGTCTCTATAAGTGGATCTTCCTTTAGAACCACAAAAAACACAGAGATGATTAAACTAGGAAAAAAAAGCTCTAATATAATTTCTGAAATTGAGAAGAAGGGACGAGTAGAAAAGATATCTATCTATATAGATTCTTCTGGAATGAAACATTCCATAAATAATAAAATTACTACTTTAAAAGATTTTACCAAGAATTCGGCTGCGGTAATCTTCAAACCAGATGATCTATATATAATTAAAAATTCTCCATCGGATAGGAGAAAGTATCTCGATGAAATAATTTCAAATATAGACTCTGTTTATAGATACAATTTAAATTCTTACAAAAAGATTCTCTATGAAAAGAATAAGGCTTTAAAAATGAGGTCAAACGACACGCTACTAGATATCTATGATAGACAGCTTGCGAAATTTGCCTCGGAAATACTTATAAAGAGGTTAAATATCATAAAAATTTTAGAGACCTATTCAAAAGAGTATTATAGAGAGCTTTCTGGATGTGATTTTAAAATAACATATCTATCCACAATTAATCTTAAAAAGACTAGAGAAGAGCTGGTGGAAGAATTTTTAGATGCACTTAGATCGAGAAGACATATAGATAAGAATAAACTATACACAAGTATTGGACCTCATAGGGACGATATAGATTTCAAAATAAACAATATTTCTGTCAAGAGTTTTGGATCCCAGGGAGAGATTAGATCTTCTATATTGGTTTTAAAACTTGCAGAATTAAAATATATTTTAAATGTTTTAAATATAACTCCTGTACTACTTTTAGATGATGTACTATCGGAACTTGACAGTACTAGAAGGGACGCACTTTTAACATCGATAAAAGGAATACAGACATTTATCACAAGTACTAATTCAGAAATCATCGATTCATATATTAACGATGATTCAAAAGTATTTATGATTGAAAATGGAAATTATAAGGAGATAAAATGACGAATAATAGACATTATGGAGCTGGTGATATCCAAGTCTTACAAGGTCTTGAACCTGTTAGACTAAGACCTGGGATGTACATAGGCTCAACAGGTCCAAAAGGACTCCACCACTTAATATATGAAGTGGTAGATAACTCTATTGACGAAGCACTACAAGGTATGTGCGACACAATAGAAGTTACAATTTTAAAAGATGGTTCCGTATCCGTTAGCGACAACGGATCAGGAATTCCAGTAGAAAAACATCCTCAAACTGGTAAGAGTACCGTTGAAACAGTGCTTACAATACTACATGCAGGAGGAAAATTTAAAGAAGGAGCCTACAAAGTTTCTGGAGGACTTCACGGTGTAGGGGTGTCAGTTGTAAACGCTCTATCCACCAAACTTATAGCAGAAGTCAGAAGAAATAAAAAATTATATAGACAGGAATTTTCAAGAGGTATTCCTCAAACTGAACTAGAAGTTGTAGAAGAGCTAAAAAAAGATGTAACTGGAACAACGATAACATTTTATCCAGATCCAGAGATCTTTGAAACTATAGATTTTGAATTTGAAGTCTTGGAAAAGAGATTTAGAGAGATGGCATTTTTAAATAAAAATGTCAAAATCATCTTTACCGATGAAAGAATAGATAGACAAGAAGTATTCCACTATGAAGGTGGGATAAAATCATTTGTTGAATATATAAATAGAAAGAAGACTAAGATTCACAAAGATGTAATCTATTTTGAAGAAGTATCTGAAAATACACAAGTAGAAGTAGCTATACAATATACTGACTCTTATTCAGAAAATGTACTTACATTTGCAAACAATATTAATACAGAAGAAGGTGGAACTCACCTAAGCGGTTTTAGAGCATCTGTAACTAGAACTATAAATGACTATGGTAGAAAATATAATATTATAAAGGAAAAGGAAGAAAATCTATCTGGAGATGACGTAAGAGAAGGAATGACTGCAATTATTTCAGTTAAGATTCCAAATCCACAGTTCGAAGGACAGACAAAATCCAAACTTGGCAACTCAGAGACCAGAGGAATAGTGGATGGAGTAGTTTCTAACGGACTTACTGCATTCTTGGAAGAAAATCCAAAGGTAGCTAAGGTTATACTTGAAAAATCTCTCCAAGCTAGACGTGCAAGAGAAGCAGCTAGAAAGGCAAGAGACTTAACTCGTAAGAGATCCATCCTAGATTCCATGACTCTACCTGGAAAACTAAAAGATTGCCACGAATCAGATATATCTGTAAATGAAATCTTCTTAGTCGAAGGGGACAGTGCGGGAGGTACTGCAAAAGACGGAAGAGATTCCAATATCCAAGCAATCCTACCACTTAGAGGTAAGATTATGAACGTCGAAAAGGCAAGACTTGATAAGATTTTAAACTCAGACGAAATAAAAGCAATGATCACAGCCTTTGGAACTGGAATCGACAAAGAGTTCGATATAAATAATCTAAGATATGGAAAGATAATAATCATGACGGATGCCGACGTAGACGGTGCCCATATAATGACGCTTCTATTGACATTCTTCTTTAGACATATGAAACCACTTATAGAACATGGTCATGTCTATGTAGCTAAACCACCTCTTTACGGACTTAAGAGAGGAGAAAAAGTTATAAGATATTGCTATGACGATGAAGAATTAGAAAGTGCTTTAAACGAACTTGGAAGAGATAAAAATTATAAGATAGCTAGGTACAAGGGTCTTGGGGAAATGAATGCGGAACAACTTTGGGAAACTACCATGAACCCAGACAGCAGAATCCTTTTAAGAGTAAATATAGAAGATGCCATAGAAGCAGATGATGTATTCTCAACTCTAATGGGAGTGGATGTAGAACCTAGAAGAGAATTTATTGAAGAAAATGCAAAATATGCAGAAAATATAGACGCGTGAGGTAACTATGATAGAAAATGTAAATGAAAATGGAATAATAGACGTAGATATATCCAAGAAGATGCGAAGTTCCTATCTTGATTATTCAATGTCTGTAATAGTTTCTCGTGCACTACCAGATGTAAGAGACGGACTAAAACCTGTTCACAGAAGAATAGTCTATGGGATGCAAACCCTCGGAATAACTCCAGATAAATCATATAGAAAATCAGCAACCTTAGTAGGGGAAGTAATGGGGAAATTTCACCCACATGGCGATTCAAGTATCTATTATGCAGCAGCTAGACTTGCACAGGATTTCAACATAAGATATCCGCTTGTAGATGGTCAAGGTAACTTCGGAAACGTGGACGGAGATAGCCCTGCAGCACCTCGTTATACAGAAATGAGAATGAGCAAGATTGCTCAAGAAATGCTTCGTGATATAAATAAAGATACTGTAGATTTCGTACCGAATTATGACGAAAGAGAAGTAGAACCATCAGTACTACCATCAAGATTTCCAAATATTCTTGTAAACGGTTCAGCAGGTATCGCAGTAGGTATGGCGACAAACATGGCTCCACACAACTTGGGAGAAAGTATATCAGCTGTAATCGACTACATCAATAACGAAGATATAGAAATTGAAGAACTTATGAAATCTATAAAGGGTCCCGACTTTCCAACAGGAGCAATAATCCTAGGTAAACAGGGAATCATTGATGCATACAAAACAGGAAGAGGCAAAATCCAAGTAAGAGCAAGGGCCGAAATAGAAGAACATAAGGGCAGATATAAAATCGTAATCACAGAGATTCCATACCAAGTAAACAAGAGTAACCTTATTATAAAGATAGCAGATCTTGTAAAAAACAAGAACTTAGAAGGAATTTCAAATATAAGAGATTTATCTTCACATAAAACAGGAATTAAAATAGAGATAGATCTAAAGAGAGATGCAAATCCAAATGTAGTTTTAAATAATCTCTACAAAAACACTCAAATGCAAATCACATTTGGAATCATAAATCTATGCCTTGTAAATGGTGAACCAAAGGTTCTAAACTTAAAAGAAATAATAGGATACTACGTTGAACACCAAAGAAACGTGGTTAGAAGAAGAACTCAGTTCGACTTAGAAAAGGCAGAAGCGAGAGCTCATATTATAGAAGGACTAAAAATTGCCCTTGATAATATCGATAGAATCATAAAGATAGTTAGAGAATCATCTGACGACCAAGAAGCAAAGAACAAATTTACAAAAGAGTTTGGACTTACAGACATACAAGGTCAAGCGATTCTAGACATGAGAATCAGAAGACTTACAGGACTAGAAAGAGAAAAATTAGAACAAGAATACCAAGAATTAATTAAACTAATCGCAAAATTAAAATCTATACTTGAAAATAGAAAACTACTAGACAACACAATAGTAGAAGAACTTGAAGAAATAAAAGAAAAGTATTCAGATCTAAGAAGAACAGTCCTTGCACCAGATGAAGGAGATATCGACTCAGAAGATTTAATCGAAGAAGAAGATGTAGTCATAACCCTAACAGAATTTGGTTATATAAAGAGGATGCCAGAAGGAACCTACAAACCACAAAGACGTGGCGGAACAGGTATATCAGCACTAACAACTAGAGAAGAAGACTTCGTAAAAGATATCTATATAACCTCAACCCATGACACAATAATGTTCTTTACAAACTTCGGAAGAGTATATTCACTAAAGGCTTATGAAATACCAGAGTCAAGTAGACAGGCAAAGGGAACAGCAATAATAAATCTACTAAATCTCGAAGGAGATGAATACGTAACAGCAGTAATCCCAGTAAGAGATGTAGATGAAGATGCAAACCTAGTCATGGCTACAAAGAATGGACTTATTAAGAAGACTTCCTACAGTGAATTTAAAAACATCAGAAAGAGCGGACTTATCGCCATAACTCTAAGAGAAGGAGATAACCTAATAGGAGTAAGATTAACATCAGGTAGAGACGACATCATGATAGTTACTAAAAAAGGAATGTCCATCAGATTCTCCGAAAGTGACGTGAGAAACATGGGTAGATCTGCAATGGGAGTTAAGAGTATAGATCTAAAAGAAGATGATGAAGTAGTTGCATTTGAAATACCACAAGACGACAAATATCTTCTAGTAATTTCTGAAAATGGATTCGGAAAGATGACGAAGATGACTGAATACAGAAAACAAAATCGTGCAGGAGTGGGACTTCTAACCTATAAGGCAACTAAAAAATCTGGTGATCTAGTCTCAGCAAAAGTTCTCGATAAGTCAGATGAAATCATGATCATAACAGTATCTGGAATAATCATAAGAATCGGTTGCGAAGGAATAAGCACAATGGGAAGACACACAACTGGAGTAAAACTTATGAATATCAAAGATTCAGAAGTAGTTTCAGTAGCGAAATATATAGGAGAAGAATTATAATGGCATTTGAAATACACTCAAAAGTAGAAGATAATTTAAAAATATTTCCAGTAGGAGAGCTAGACATATACCAATCAGAAAATTTCAAAAATGAAGTTCTATCTCTTTACGAAGAAAATCCAAAAGATATAGTATTTGACTTTGAAAAATTAGAATATATAGACTCAACAGGACTTGGAGCACTTATCTTTATATACAAAAACGTATTTGAAAATAATAAAGTAAAGATAGAAAATGTAAATCCAAACATCAGAAAACTATTTACCATAACAAAACTAGACACTATGTTTATAATAGGTGATTAGATGAATAGATTTAAATTAGAAATACCAGCTTCAAGCAAGTACTTTAGCTCAGTAAGACTATTTATATCAGGGATACTAACAGTAGAAGATCTCTGTTATGACACCATAGAAGACATAAAGATGGCGGTGACAGAAGGACTTAATATTTTAATCTTGAAGGGAAATAGAGAAACCATTGAGTTAGAATTCATACTGGAAGAGAAAAGTATGACCACCATAATAAAAGACTTCGACGTAGAAAGAGACGAACAAAATGAAATGGCGTTTATGGTACTAAAATGCCTAGTAGATGAAGTTGAAATAGAAGAAAATAGACTTCTAATTAAAAAAAGCTGTAATGAATAAAGAAGAAAGAAAAAAAGAAAGAGAAGAGACTTCGAAGAGTATAACAGGACTAAGGACCCAGAGCTAAGAGAGAAACTAATAGAAGACAATCTCTATATAGCAGAAATACTTGCGAAGAAATACTACGGAAGAGGAATAGACTACGACGATATATATCAAGTGGCATCAATAGGACTAATCTATGCAGTAGACAGGTACGATCCTTCGAAAGGATTCGAATTCTCTTCATTTGCAACACCGACAATAGTAGGTGAAATCAAAAAATACTTCAGAGATAAAGGTTGGACCATAAGAGTACCGCGAAGAATCCAAGAATTATCCAAAAAAATAAATAACGCAAGGGTATATCTCGCACAAAATCTTCAAAAGGCTCCAACGGTAAAAGACATAGCAGAATATCTAAACACCACAGAAGAAGAAGTACTAGAAGCCATAGAAGCATCAAGGGTATATCAACCACAATCATTAGACATAAGCTACGAAAATCAAAGCGACGACAAAGAAGTAAACTTGGCAGATATAATAGGACAGGATGAAGAGTATTTCGAAAAAATAGAGATGAACGATCTAATGGAAAGTCTTTTCAAAAATCTAAACGAAGTGGAAAAGACCATACTCGTTGAGAGATACTTCAATAGGAAGACTCAAGTAGCAATAGCAGAACAGTTAAATATATCTCAGATGACAGTATCAAGGATAGAAAAAAAGGTACTTGAGAGACTAAAAAAAGAAGTAGAAGGAAAAACAATGGGAGAAGTACTATGAATAGGCGTAAATTCTTATTATATTTAAACAAAATAGTATATGTATTTGAAATATTGATATCAGTATTATTAATAATAGGAATATTAATATCAGTACCAGATATAGTTTCATACTACGGAGCAATACTAAAATCAGATAGTATAGTTGGATATGATCAATTTAAACAGTTCCTAGACCACGTACTACTACTTGTATTAGCAGTGGAATTTGTACTACTGATGACAGCTCACTCAGACTCAACCATAATCCACCTTATCATGCTAGTAGTAGCAAGAAAGATGCTTATAAAATCAGGAAATATGGTGGACATCCTTATAGGAGTAGTCTCAATAACAATACTATTTGCAGTTAGAAAATTCCTAATGACATCATCAGTAATGGATTCAATATTTACAGGAAGTGAAAATAATTTTTCTGCATCTACTGAGATAGAAGAGATAAATAAACTTGAAAACTATCAAATAGACGACAGAGGTTACAAAACACTAGGAGGTCTCGTGTCCAACCTAGTAAAAGAAAGTGGATACGAACTTGAAATGGGCACCATGGTAGACGATGGAGAATACATCTACGAGATAATTAAAATCTCAAGCAATGTAATAGAAACCATCTCTATAAGTAAAATTTCAGGATAAAATAAATAAAGGAAGAAAAGATGAGTAACACACTAATATTAATACTAGGATTAACACTTCCAGGACTGGCAACAGGAATAGGCGCAATTCCAATCTTCTTTACAAAAGAAATAAGAAGAGGCACAATGGATATGCTACTAGGAGTAGCAGCAGGAGTAATGCTTGCAGCCACATGCTTCTCACTAATAATTCCCAGCATAGAATTTGGAGGCTCGGACCTAAAGGCAGTCTTAATAACATCACTAGGTATATTTCTAGGAGCAGTAATGATCGACATGATAGATAAATACGCTCCTCATGAACATTTAATCGACAAGAGAGTCGAAGGAAAAAACACAGATTCACTTAAGAAAATTTGGTTATTTATAATAGCAATAACCATTCACAACTTTCCAGAAGGCTTGGCAACAGGAGTAGGATTTGGAACAGACGATATAAGTAATGGAATCGCAATAGCAGTAGGAATAGGACTTCAAAATATGCCAGAAGGTTTGGCAGTAGCACTTGCACTAGTAAGAGAAGGCTATAGCAAAAAATATAGTTTCTTAATAGCGCTTGTAACAGGACTCGTAGAACCAATAGGAGCAGTGCTAGGATATGGATTAGTATCCATATTTAATCCAATCCTTGGAATAGTATTAGCACTAGCAGGAGGAGCGATGCTCTTTGTAATAAGCGATGAAATAATACCGGAGACCCACTCAAACGGCTATGAAAGACAAGCCACCTACGGAATAATAATCGGATTTATAATCATGATGATAATGGATATAACACTAGGATAGAAAATGACCCTGAAGAGATTCAGGGTTTTTTTGATATGATAAGTTGTAAAAAAAGTCGTAAAGAGAAATATATTTAAAATTTTTATAATTAAATATGTAAAAAACTGTAGCCCAAAACAGCTACAGTTTTTTTGAAGAATGAAGTTTGAAAATCTCATTAAATATTTAGTTTAAAAATATTATTTAACTAAATCAAAGGCATCTTGTGGAACATATACAGCTCTAGTGCTGTAGATAGTAAGTCCTTTAAGTTCAACTTTTTCACCGTTTTTGATTGCGTAGTTTTTAGAAACAGGAAATACTACTTTGTCATCTCCATTAGTAACTACAGCTTCGTAATCATTTTCACCCTTTCTAACAAACTCTACCTTAGCTCCCTTGTCTTCGAAGCCTTTTCTAATTGGTTGATAAAGTTCTTCAGTTAACTTATCTAAATCTAGATCAAGTATGTCTTCAAGGTATCTTCCAATTTGATAATTGTGAACCGTTCCAATTAGTCTTTCTGCCTTTTCGGCTGTTGAGTAAGAATAAAGACCTATATCTCCACCAACATGTCCGCCAGTTGTCCAAGTAATATGGCTTCTTGCTGATATAATTCTTCCCATTGATGAAACAATATCTTTTTCATTTTTTATTAAATTCATCTCTTCTTCTGTCAAATCTTTGATGCCAAAGTGTTTTGTCATTACATCTTTTACATTTGATTTATCTTCTTTAACTTCTTCTGCTGCCTTAGTTACCGAAATTTTTGCTGATAAAATTAAGTCTGTAAATTCATTAAGAGGAGTCTTATCGTAACCCTTAGAGATATTTCTGTGTCCAAAAGTTATTCCGCCAGTTCCATGGTCTGCTGCAATTACAATTACAGTGTCTTTATGTGTGTCTGCAAAGTCCTTCGCAACTTTTACTGCATCGTCAAAAGCTTTTATTTCGTGAACAAGGGCAACCGGGTCGTTGGAGTGAGCTGCCCAGTCAACTTCAGAACCTTCAACCATTAAGAAAAATCCCTTATCGTTTTTAGAAAGCACATTAAGTGCCTTGTCAGTCATTTCTGCAAGGGAAGGTTTGTTGACTTTATCTCTATCTATTTCATAAGGGAAGGCCTTGTCTTCGAATAGTCCCCAAATTTTTTCACCATTTGAATCTTCCATTGCCTTTTTTGTAGTTACATAATCGTAACCTTTGTTTTTAATTTCAGAAATAAGGTCTTCCTTGTCTTTTCTACTTTCCTTTTCTAAATACTTGCTTCCTGCGCCAAGTACAACGTCCATCCCTTGATAAACTTGTTGTTCACCAAGATCTTCGTAGTTGTTTCTATCGGGATTGTGTGCAGAGAAGTCAGCAGGTGTAGCGTGTTGAATATTAGAAGTAGAAACAATACCAGTAGATCTTCCACTTCTCTTAGCGCCTTCAAGTACATTTGCGATAGGTTGTTTAGCTCTATCTTTTTCTACTTCAACTGCACCTGGCATGCCACCCTTAGTCGGATAACATCCAACGAAAGGAGATTCAGTCTTGATTCCAGTAGCCATAGCAGTTGCTGCTGGAGCAGAGTCAGCAATAGGTGTGTTTGAGTTATTTGTTCTAACAAGACCAGTTGCCAAATCATCCATGACAAATTTCTTGTCCTCTGTCATCCATCTAGCAGTGGTAAGAGCTTCTATACTCAAGCCATCGGGAATCATCATGATTACATTTTTTGCGCTGCCATAATCCTTTGTATCAGCAAAGACAAAACTTGGTGCAAGAGTTGTAACAGCAAGAGTCACTGCCAAAAACTTTTTAAATTTTTTCATTTATTCCTCCTAAAATTAATCTAATTACAATTTAACAAAGGATTGTAAGATTAATATTTTCATAATGTAAAGAAAAATTAATTTTCTATGAAGTGGAATCATTTTTTTATTATTAAAAGAGAGAATTTAGTAAAGTTTTGTGATAATATGGTATTAAACATAAAGGAGGTAATTATGAAAACAGTAGCAATAATGGCAATAATTGTAGAAGATAGAAACTCAGTAGAAAAGATAAACAAAACATTACACGAATACAGAGATTTCATCATTGGAAGAATGGGACTTCCTTATAGCGAAAAGAAGATATCCATCATCTCAATCATCTTAGACGCACCAAAAGAAAAGATAGAAGAACTATCTAAGAAGATCGAAGAAGTACCTTCAGTAAGCTCAAACACCCTATATTCAATGAAATAGTACTTATGCAAAAAAATAAGGAGGTCGACCTCCTTATTTTTTTACTTAAATTTACCTTTACTTATGTTTTCCTTAGATAATTCTTCCATTAAGATTTTCATCTTTTTAGTTATGTACTTATCATTCATGTAGTACAATTTAAACTTCTTTGAGAAAGAAAGATCATCCAAGATTTCAAATTCATCTGAATCCTTGATAGTATAGAGTGGTAGAAAAGTATATACTTTTTCAGTTTCCATAAGCCTTAAAGCGGAGTCGATGTTTCCGACTCTATACTTCATCTCAACAGGAAACTTATGTGCCAATTCATCAAACACAACACTCTTTTCAGATCCAGCCCAATAGATAAACTGTAAATCATTTGGGAAATCTTTTGAATTTTCTTTCTTTGTAGCTAGATTATAAGTAAGTTTAAATACAGGAATAGATTCGCAAAAGTCAAGATTATATACTTCATCTGAAACAACTGCGTCAATCTCTCCTCTTTTTAGCATGTCTAACATTAGTTCCTTTTCAGTGATAACGAACATGATGTCTAAGTCAAACTGATCTTTCATTCTTTTTGAAAAATCAACAACTATTGGTGTAGGTATACCATTGTGGATACCTAGACTAATATGGTTTTGGTTGTTTTTAAACTCAATGTCTAAGTTATATAGCTCTGACATAATATTTTTAGCCCTGTTATAAAATCTATAACCGACATCCGTTAAGAAAAGTTTCTTGGATGCCCTTTCAAATAGAATGATATCATATTCATCTTCTATTTGAGCTATAGCATGAGATACAGTAGGTTGTGAAATATTTAAAGCCTTAGCAGCAACTGACATGTTATTTTGTTTTACAACCTCTAGAAAAATTTCTAGATCTCTAATTGTCATATTTAAAAACCTCCAAATCTATTTTATGATATATTTTTTCCAATTACAATATTATCGTTAAAATTTTGCATAAATTAGTATAGATTAAGATTCTTTATGTAAATTAAAGTTTTTATTTGTAATTATTTTTAAATGTCGTTAATATATGAGTATTTATAATTTATAATAGGGCAGATTCTAATAAGTATTTAGTATAATCATTTTCTGGGTTTTTAAATAATTCCTTACTACTTTTCTTTTCACAAATCTTGCCATCTTTCATAACGGATATTTCATCTGCGATATATTTAACTACTGCAAGGTCATGAGATATAAATACTATAGTTACATTGAGTTCATTTTTAATTTTTATTAATAGATTTAGTATTTGAGCTTGTATAGAAATATCAAGCGCAGATACACATTCGTCACATAATAGAACTTTTGGCTCTGTTATAATTGCTCTTGCTATTCCAATTCTCTGTCTCTGTCCGCCAGACATTTCTTTTGATTTATAATTTAGGTAAGATTCATCTAGTCCTACTAAGTTAATTAGTTTAAATATTTTTTCATCTCTAGTTTTCTTATCCCATTCTTTTCTAAGTCCAAGCATAGGTTCTTCAAGTACATCTTTCATCTTCATTGTTGGATCTATAGATAGAAATGGATCTTGGAAAACCAATTGCATATTTTGTCTTACAAAACTTAAGTCAGATTTGCTTTTTATTTCTCTATTTAGAAAAGTATAGGTCCCGCTTGATAAATTTTCAAGTCCCAATAAGACTCTACTGACTGTAGTCTTTCCGCACCCAGATTCTCCAACTAGACCTAAAACTTTTCCACTTTCTATTTCTAAATTTAATTTATCAAGCACCTTTATACTTTTTTCTCTATTTAGTTTAAAGCTTAGCTCTGCATCTTTTAGCGTTATTATATTATTTTTCATACTTAATGCATCTGACATAGCTTTCTCCTTCTTTAATCATGTCTGGGTTTTTATACTTACATTTTTCTATAGATTCTTCACATCTGTCGTAAAACCTGCAAAGATTGGAATAATCTTTTGGATTTGGTACGCTTCCTTTTATAGGTACTAGAGTCTTATCCATATATATTGTTGGGATACAGTTCATAAGAGCTTTGTTATATGGATGTAGTGGATGATTAAATATTTCTTCTAAACTAGACTCTTCTACAATCTGTCCACAATACATTATTGCCACTCGATCAGCTATTTCTTTGACTACGCCTATATCGTGGGATACTATTATTATTGAACAGTTCATTTTTTTATTTAACTCTTTTAAAAGTTCAAGAATTTTCTTTTGAACTGACACATCTAGTGCGGTTGTAGGTTCATCGGCTATTATTAGATCTGGATTAAGTGCTATTGCTATTGCTATTACAACTCTTTGACACAAACCTCCTGAGAGTTGGAAAGGATATTGTTTTACTCTTGAGCTGGCATGATCTATACCAACCGATTCCAAAAGTTCTATTACTTTTTCTCTTCTTTCTTTTTTATTTAAATTTGTGTGTATTTTAAGAACTTCTTCTACTTGGCTTCCTATAGTTTTAAGAGGATGAAGAGTTTTTGTGGGTTCTTGAAATATCATGCTGATATTTTGACCTCTTATCTTTTCCATATTAAATGATTTCTCATTTATTTGTTCTCCATTAAATAGAATACTTCCGGATAAAATTCTCACTCCATTAGGTAAAAGGTTTGGTATTGCTTTGCATGTTAGAGATTTACCACATCCAGATTCACCAACAATTCCAAGCACTTCACCTTTTTTTATAGAAAAGGAAACATCTTCAACTAATTTTAAAGATTTTTTTCCTTTTTTTATTCCGATTGTCAAATTTGAAACTTCAAGTAAATTTTCCATTATAATTCTGTACCTCCAAGCCCATAGAAATCTCTAAGTCCATCTCCTAAAAAGTTAAAACTAAGAGATATGAGCATTATAAATACTCCAGGAGCAATTGAAAGCCATGGAGCTTCAAATAAAAATGTTCTTCCACTAGAAACCATTACTCCTAGGCTAGTAAGAGGAGGTTGTGCTCCAAATCCTAAGAAGCTAAGCCCAGCCTCTGCTAGAATTGTTTGAGGAATAGACATTGTATATAGAACAAATAATGTGGATTTCATATTTGGAAGAATATGCTTAAATATCATTCTAAAAGTAGATACCTCCATAATTCTTGCTGCATCGATGTATGGATTATTTTTAATATATTTTGTCTGAGCTCTAATTATTCTTGCAGTTGATGTCCAACCAAAGACAACAAGTGCAAGAATCATACTCTTCATACTTGAACCAAGATTATAGATTATTGCCATTGCCAAAATCATAAATGGAAATGATAGTCCTAAATCTGTAAATCTCATAAGAATATTATCTACTCGTTTATTTGACAAACCAGAAACTGTTCCAATTATTGCTCCGATGAATAGATTTATAGTGGTTGGAAAAATCCCTACAAATAGAGAAATTCTAAGAGCAAATATCATTCTGCTAAATATGTCTCTACTAAGTTGATCTGTCCCAAAAATATTTTTTAAGGATGGAGGGCTTAAAGGGGAGCTAAAATCTGTCTCATCATAATTATAAGGAGCAACTATTGGAGCAAAAATTGCACAAATAAAGCATATTATTATAAAGATTAAAGAAAGGGCGACTATTGGATTTTTCTTTAAATAGTTAATAAAATTTTTCATATTCTACCTCAATCTAATCCTTGGATCAATCAAAAAGTATAGGACATCAGAAACTAGATTTCCAAGAATAATTAAAAAGGAACCGAGAAGCACCGTCGCTTGAATGACAGGTAAATCTCTATTATTTAAAGCAGAGATAGAAAGTGTGCCTATTCCAGGAATTCCAAAAATACTTTCTGTTATCATTGCTCCACCTAAAAGAGATGCAAGTTGTAGTATCATTATTGTAAGCACAGGAAGCATACTAATTTTAAGTGTATGAAAGATTAGAATTGCCCAATCTTTTCTACCTTTTATTCTAGCCAAATCTAGAAAATCACTTTCCATATTTTCTAAAAGATTTGCTCTTAATAGTCTAGATATTTCGCCTGCCATTGCCCAACCTAAAACTATTGAAGGAAGGACAAGTTGTTTAAAGTTTCCAAATCCAGATATCGGGAATAATTTTAGTTTAAATGCAAAGATATATTGAAGTACAATAGCTATAAAAAATGTTGGAGCAGAAATCCCTAATATAGAAACAGTCGAAAACATTTTATCTAAAAACTTATTATGATACATTGCAGAGATTAGTCCGGAAAGTATTCCAAAACTCCATGCAAATACAAGGGAAGTTGCAGTAAGTTTTAAAGTATTTGGAAAAACTTCTAAAATCATATCTTTAACAGGTCTTTTCATTACTATTGATTTTCCAAGATCACCTTTAGATATATCTTTTATATAATCTACAAATCTTTCTTTAACTGGTTTATCAAGTCCTAACTCTTTAACAACTCTTTCCTGAATATGAATATTGGTTTTTTCACCCATCATAGCAGTTGCAGCGTTTCCTGGTATAACATTCATAAGTACAAATGTAGTTATGATAATAAGGATAACTACTATAATAGATTGAAAAATTCTTTTAAAAAAATAATTTAGCATAACAATCCTTCCTATGTAAAAAAAGATACTCTACATTAAAAATGTAGAGCTCTTCTTAAAGTTTATTTATTATAATTTGGATTAATTTTTACATCGTGAGTTGATCCACAAACCCAACCTTGCCATGATAATTTAAAATCTTCAAGTCTAGGACTTTTAGCAAAATGATTTAAATCAGAAACAAGTGGTAGGTAAAGAGCTTGTTCACCTACAATCTTTTTATCTAAGCTTGTAAGAGCTTTGATTCTTTCTTCAGGATCTACAATAAATCTAGCTTTGTTAATTTCATCACTTAAAGCTTTATCTTTTACCTTTAATCCGTTTGATTCACCAGCTTCAACGGTAAATTCTAGGTAGAAATCATCAGGATCTGGAACGTCCGCAGTAACAGGTTCGATACTCATTGAGTAACCTTCTCCTTTAGTTAGAATGTCATAGTAGCTTGTAGCGTCCACAGTCTTTATTTGTAAATCAATTCCAATTTCTTTAAGCATTGCTTGAATCATTTCATTCTTTGCTTGATCTTCTTCATAGGTTGCATTTTGTAGAGAGATAAGTGTAAGACCTTGATCTAATCCAGCTTCTTTTAATAATTCCTTTGCTTTTTCTGGATTGTATTCAATTTTTTCTTGCTCAACTTCATATCCTGGAATTCCTGGAGGTAGCACGCCATTTACTATAGTACCTTCTCCATTATAGAATGTTTTATTGATTAGATCTCTATCTATAGCCATAGAAACAGCTTTTCTAACTTCTACCTTAGCCATGTTAGGGTCATTTTGATTAAATGAAATATAATCCATTCCAGCTCTTTGAGAATCAACAATATTATCTTTGAAGATAGGATTTTCTTTATAAGATTCAAGTTCAGTAGCAGAAATATTTCTAAAATCAAGTTCTCCATTTTCAAGCATCATCTTTGAAGTAGAAGAATCTATATTCATAAGATATCTTACTCCATCAATATGTGCCTTTTCTTCGAAGTAGTCATCGTTTCTAACAAGATTTATTTCTTTATCTTGAGCCCAATCCTTAAATTTCATATATCCTGTTCCTACAGTATATTCAGGATCGAAACCGAATTTATCTTTGCCTTCTTCAACAGCTTTTCTATTATAAATAGAAGCAGGAGCTCCTGTTAGACTTGCTAAAAATGGTGGGAATGGTTTTTCTAATGTAATAGAAACTGTATAGTCATCTATAACTTTAACACCACTAACAGAAGTAGCTTTTCCTTCTAATTTATCTAAAGCTCCTTCTATTTTTTCGAATTGATAAGTATTTACTGCAGCTTCCTTAGGATCCATCATTTTTTCTATAGTGAATAGAACGTCATCTGCCTTAAGCTCTTCACCATTGTGGAACTTAACTCCTTTTCTTAAATAGAAAGTGTAAGTTTTTCCATCTTCTGATATTTCCCATTTTTCTGCAAGACTTGGAACAATTTCATTACTTCCGTCATCATTAACCTTAACATCCACTAATCTGTTGTAGATTTGAAGAGGAATAAAATAGTCCGCATTTGTTTTTTGAATATCCAAAGTCTTAGGATTTTGGAATAGAGTAAGTACCATTGTGTTGCCATTAGGGCTTTTGTAATCAGTTTGTTCTTCTGACTTGGTCGTTTGAGAATTATTAGTTTTCTCTTCTGTTTTACCATTGTCATTTTTGCCACAAGCTGTTAAAAGTAACATTGCAGCTAAAAAAATAGAAATAATTTTTTTGTTCATAATACCTCCGATGATTAATATTGTCTTGTTTATTTTTTATCAAACAAACAAAGATATTATACCATCTGAATAATAACAAATCAAACATTTGATAAAAAATTATTAAGTTAATTTAAAAATTACTATTATTGTTTCTATAACACCTTTAAATGCACAAGATTAATTGTTATAATACCTAGATGGAGTGATTAAATGATTATAAAAAGGCAGAGAAATATAAATTTAACAGAAGGTTCGATTATGAAAGGGCTCATATATTTCACGATACCACTTCTACTATCGAACTTTTTGCAACAACTATATAATACAGCGGACCTTATCATAGTAGGTAAGTACGCAGGCAAGAATCCAATGGCAGCAGTAGGAAGCACGGCGCAAGTAAGTTCACTTCTACTGGGTCTTTTTTTTGGTCTCGCAACAGGAGCATCAGTAGTCATAAGTCAGACCTATGGAAGCGGTGACAGATCAAAACTTAAAAAATCAATCGTAAATGCATACGCCATTTCAATATTTGGCGGACTGCTTCTAACCATAGTGGGATATGTACTATCACCATGGATGCTAAGAGTAACCCACACACCACCGGAAATCTTCGAAGACGCAAATAGTTATCTAAGGATCTTCTTCTTTGGAATAATACCACTACTCGTATACAATATGGGATCAGGAATTTTAAGGTCCATGGGAGACTCCAAGCGTCCATTTAACTTTTTAATAGTAGCAGCGGTAACAAATATAGTACTGGACCTACTATTTATAGCAGCCTTAGGCATGGGAGTAAAAGGAGCAGGTTGGGCAACATTAATAGCACAAGTAGTAGCATCCATCCTCGTCACATATTCACTACTTAAAACAGAACAAGTGGGAATAATTAAAAAATCCGACTTGAAACTAGAAAAAGACATACTTTTAAACATATTCAACATAGGACTGCCAGCAGGACTTCAATCGGTTATAATATCATTTTCAAACGTGTTAATCCAAGCTAAATTAAATAAATTTGGACCAGACATCATAGCGGCATTCTCAGCAGGAGGAAGAATAGACAACTTCATCTTCATGGGAATCATAGCCATCACAATATCAGCAACCACATTCACAGGACAAAACATCGGAGCGAAAAAATACGAAAGAGTAATCGAAGGTACAAAAGTGGCGATAAATATTACATTGATAACAACTGCAATCACAAGCATCATAGTATTTATATTTGCAACAGATCTAGTAAAACTCTTTAACACAGACCCAGAAGTAGTTAAATACGGAGCAATTTATATGAGATACCTCTGCTCAACCTACTTTATCTTTGGAGTATCAGAAATTTTTGGAGGTGTGGTAAGAGGAGCAGGATACGCACTGCCACCGATGATAACATCTTTGGTATTTATGTGCGGAATAAGAATGATTTGGATCTATGTAGTCTTAAATATAGTCTACAAAGTTGAAATAATATTTATGGCATGGCCAGTCACCTGGGTATTTGCATTTATATCAAACTATATCTACTTCAAGAGAGGCAAGTGGAGAGAAGTGCTAAACCCAAAAGAGGAAAAGGTAAAGTTAGCATAGAACTAAATAAAAGAATAAAGGATAACGAAAGCGATTAAGAAATTAGTCGCTTTTTTGTTTTAAGATTAATAGAGCTTGGCTAGAAGGCTCCACTATAGAAATTATCAGTGTATGACCTCACCATGGTTAGACCCGTTCGACTACAGAGCCTTCGGCTCTTTCGCTCAGGGTGACTGTCTTCATGGGGATTCTCTCTTGAAACAGTGTCAGTAGGTGGTCTACCCTGAGCGAACGAAGTGAGTCGAACGGGTATAAGCTGTATTTAACCTAGTCCTTGCAAGTGAAATCATATGTATTTGACTTTACTAGGTAGAGATCCTTAGACTTCGACGGTTTCACCGCTTTCGCTCAGGATGACCAATTGGATGGTTATTGCTTTATATATGTTAATGATTTGCAAATTTTTTTGTAGCCTTCGGCTGTGGAACATGGAAGGTTCCGCTACAAAAGTAAATTGGAGTTGATGTTGATGTACGGTGACGCCTAAGTAAGATGATTCGTTAACTTAAGATAAATGGAAGCTGGTTTTCCGCTACGGGAATCATCTATGTTTTACCTCACCAGGGTTATACCCCTCGACTTCGCTCGGGGTGACTGTGTTCCATAAAGTTATCTTTTAAATGAATTTTATAGGTGGTTGTCACCCTGAGGGAGGAAATTTATTTCCGAGTCGAACGGGTATAACCTCCTAGGACCCAATCCCATGCAACTGATTCATCAATCTTTTCCTACCAAGTGAGGATCCTTCGAAGCCCTAGCCGAAATCTTTGATTTCGTTGCACCTCGTGCAAAGAGTTCCAAAGAAGCCAAGCGAAGTGAAGGCTGATTTGTAGAACTCGACTGCCCGGCTATGGAAGCAAAATGCTTCCGCTACAAGTACAAATCAGATGTTTTTCTTTCCCACGGCTTTCGCCTGATTTAAAATAATTTAGTATCGATTTTAATGGAAGCTGGTAGCTTCCGCTACAAAAAATAATCAATACTTGACCTCACTATGGTTAGACCCATTCGACTTCAGAGCCTTCGGCTCTTTCGCTCAGGGTGACTGCAGTTGGGAGGGACTTATTCTGTAAGATTGAAGCTCCTTGCTTCTGCTACAAATTTACATTTAATTAATATTTCTCCACACAAAAAACTCCTGGTTTCCCAAGAGTTTTCTTAACAAATATTATTCCTCACCTATTAAAAAATCTTTTATTTCTTCATAAACTGTTGGATCGTTTTCGTTTAGCACTTCATGTCTTAGTTCCTCTTTTAGATTTAGCTCTGCCATGTAGCCGTCTTCTAGATATTCTTTGTAGACTTTCTTTACTCCTGTTCCCATTGCTCCTACTGGGTCTTTGTCTCCTGAGTAAAACATAAGTCTTGTCTCTTTATTTTTACCGGATCTTTCGAATTTGTTCATCTCTATTATTATTCTGCCAAGCATTTTGTATCCGTTGGTGGTGAAGTTAAAGTTGCATAGGGGATCTTTTTTGTATTTTCTGATGTTTTCTTCGTTTAAGCTTAGCCAACTAAGTGGGTCTGTGCTCTTTAGATGCTTTTTATAACTTCCTGTGGTCAGTTTGTTTAATATTTTACCTCTGTATCTTTCACCTTTTATCTTTGAATAGAAGTTCGCTAGTTTATATAGCATATTTCCATCCATGCTTGTCATATGTCCCGTGCCCATGATGATTATCTTGTCCAGGTCATACTTTTGAATGTAGTTTCTTGTTAAAAATGATCCCATTGAATGGCCGAGGATATAGTATGGCAAATCTTTGTTTCTTAGCTCAGACACTCTTCTTATATCTTCTATAAGATTATCCACTGTTGCTTCACCAAAGTATCCTAAATCTTCGTTGCTTTTTACGGAATGGCCGTGACCTAAATGATCGTGTCCTATTACTGTTATTCCATATTCATTTAGATATTTTGCAAAATCATCATATCTATCTACATATTCGCACATTCCATGGACGATTTGTAGTGTTGCTTTTTCATTTTCACTTTTCCATACTCTTGTGTATATTTCTTCTCCTTTGCAGGATGATTCTATATATTTACTCATTCTTTACCTCTTGTTACTGAATCTCTTTTCGCTACTTCTATTGTGTAGTCGACGCCTTCCATCTTTCCATTTTCATATAGTTTTGTGTTTACTTCTTTTAGTGCGATGCTCGGTCTATTATTGTCGCTTGAGAGATGGGCAAGGATGATTCTCTCTCCCTTTTTTTGAATGAGATGGCTTAGTATTTCTCCTGCGTTTTCATTGGATAGGTGACCTCTGTTTGAGAGGATTCTCTGTTTCGTCTGCCAAGGATAGGTTCCATTTACAAGCATGTCTATGTTGTGGTTTGCTTCTATATAGTAGATGTCTGATCCGTAGATTTTTTTCATCATATCTGTGCTTACCCAACCTGTGTCTGTTAGTATGGTCGCCTTTTCATTTTTGGAATGGATTACGAAACTCGTGCCTTCCTGTGAGTCATGAAATATTTCCATTGGCTCGATGTATAGATCTTTGTACCTAAATCCCACTGTGTTTTGAAATACTTTTATATTTTCAGGTTCTATCTTCTTCACGATCTTTTCCATGGCTCTAAAGGTTGTTTCAGATGAAAACACATCCATCTTGTACCTTCTGTTGAGTACCCCAACGCCTTTTACATGGTCTATATGTTCATGGGTTACAAAAATCGCATCCAGCGACTCAGGTTCTACGTCTATATCCTTTAGTAGGCTTTCGATTTTCTTGCCGCTATGACCTGCATCGATTAATATTCTTGTGTTGTTTTCTTCTATATATATTGAATTTCCAGAGCTACCACTTGATAGTGGAATTAACTTCATCTATTTTCACTTCCTACGTTTTGTCTTTATGTCTATTATATTGGATTCTTTCTTTTCTTTTAAATATTCGTCATAGAACTGGTCGAAGCCTTCTACTTTTTCTATTTCTAATAGTCCTACAAATTCCAAAAGGAATCTCTGCTCATCTGTTAACACATCTTCTCCTTCTCTTAGAAGTTTAAGATTCTTGTAGAGGCTTCTTGCTTTAACCGGGCCGATTAACTCGCTTAGTGTTTCCTTGTCCAAGATATTTTCTATAAGCATGGTGTTCATTTCACTCTTGGTTATGCTTTCAAAGAATTCGCTGTCAGCTGTCATCTCTGCGAATCTCTCTGGCACAGGGTCCTCTGTTATAAATCCTCTCTTAAGGAGAGTTCCATAGGCTAGATTATATGACATTCTAAAAGGTTTTAAATCCTCTTTGTGAAAATTGCCTCCATAGGTCAGTTCCAAAAATGTTGTGATTATAGTATTTTCTCCACCTTGGGTTAAAGTCATCTTGTCCTTTCTCAAAAGATATCCTGAAGATTTGATCTCCCAGCATATTTGTAGCATAAGATCAGCTAAATCTCTTGGATATATTTTAAGTTCAAATAGCCTTAGTTGTAGGTCAAAGTCGCTTAAAAGCCCTAGTTTGGAGTTGGATAAGATATTTTTGTAGATGAAGAGGTTGTCCCTTACCTTTTTCGCAATCTTTCTTTCCCCTTCTTCTTCTAAGAATGTGGATATGAATCTAACGAAGTCCTCCAGTGCATATGTGTTTAGCATCATACCTTTGGCGCAGACGCTCTTTATATAGTCTGGAAGTTTCTTGTAATTATTGTAGCTTTCTCTGTAATCGATTATAACTTTTAAAAATATAGCGAAGTCCTCTTCTTCAATCTCTTCTTCATCAAGTGCAATCATGACGCTATTTGCGATTTCTGGGCATTCTTGGTGAAGACTCATAAACATTATGTTGGTAAGATCTGTATTAACTGAAAGAAGTTTGGAGAAGATTTCTGGCATCCTCACATTCTGTAAAAAAACAGGATTCAAGTAATTTCTACGCTCTTCCTCACTTCCTCTTGCCATAGCAATGAGATCGCTGTTATAGACGATAAACTTAGTCATATTAAATTCTGGAAGAGGCATGTAGGAGTCGACGAAGTAGTACTTACCATCCAGTTCAGCAACTCTTATGAACACAACTTCACCGAGGTCTTCCTCTTTAATTTCAAAAGGAGAATAAATTTTTATGTTCTCTCCTAGTATAATTTCATAGGCATCTATGGTGTAGTAGTCCTTATTCTTCTTAATAGAATTTACGATGCAAAGAGGAGAATAGGCACCATAGGTGCAGAATGTATCTCTAAACTCGTCTTGACCCATTCGAAGCTTCTCTCTAGCAAGCTGTCTATAATCTTCAGTTCTTTCTAAAAACTCTTTATTATAATCATTAAAAGGAGTGGCAAACCGTCCGAACAAGTCATAATAAAAAGCGTGTTTAAATACTTCAACTTCACCAGGACTTTTGCCAGCGAAGGCTCTCTCTAAATCTCTATCTATTAATTTTCTAAAACTCTTTATAAATTCAAGGTTTGATTTTTTCAAGGATTTCCTCCATTTCTTCAAAATAGTTAAGAATATTTTTCACTTGGAAATTATACACCATAGAAAGCTCGCCATCTTCTTGATCACCAGATTCAAGTTCAACACCAAAGTCACGAAGTAGCCTTAATCTATTTTCTTCATTTAAATTTCTAGGCTCAAGAAGGTCAAGAAGGTTTAAGCTAAGCTCCAAATTTGTAAAAATACCATTTAACTCTTTTGCATGAACAATATCCATCTTAGGATGCATAATAGTTTCGTACTCTTTAAGTAATTTTTCAAATTTGTCTTCAATAGACTTTCTGCTACCAGAGACAAAATTAATATCTCTCTCATCTCTTTTAATAATGCTAACAAAGATATTTCTAAGCGAATCCCTTTCTGAAAGGGCATCTTTGTAAAATTCCAAGTCGAGTCTAGGCCTTGCAACGATTAAATTAACAAGAAGCCCTACGAGCATGCCGATTATCGTGCCTATGACCCTGTTGATTCCATATTGAAACTTGTCGATTTTGGAAAAGTAAGAAGCCATAAAAACGATGCAAGAAAGGGACGCCATTCTATTTAATTTAAAATAATTTAATAAAATTAGAATAAGTAGCACTCCAAAGCCACAGACCAAAATTTCAAGATATGGATTCTCTGTAATCTTCGATAAAAAATATCCAAGAGTCACGCCGAACACAGCGGTGAAACCTCTCTTGGTCACATCATTTACACTGTCATAGACAGAGGACTGCATAGAAGTAACGCAGGCGATAGATGTGTAAAGAGGAGTGTATAATTTAAAAATATATGAAAGGTATAGACCAATCATGACAGCAATTGCTGTTTTGATCGATCTAAGACCGATTTTGTTCTTTAATTTTAAATGTCTTTCCATACTTAATATTATAACATTATTATAAGGTCTTATGTGTCTTAAAGTTGAAAAGTAATCCACAGCTTCATCCCTTGTTAAATACATTCTCCACAAAGTTCTCCACATTCTCCACAGGTTTTTCTACACATTTTTGGGTTTTTAAAAAATTTTGTGGATAATAATAAATTTTATGTAAAATTTGTGTAATTTATAGGATTTTGTTTTTTAGTTGAGAAAATATGCTCGTGAATTTAAGGTAGAATAAATTTTTTTGTGGATTATATTTAGGGTAACATATTTTTTATTTTTTTAGTTAATGTTAAATATAAAGGAATGCAGTCACCCTGAGCGGAAGCGACGAAGGAGCTGGAGTCGAACGGGTATAACCCTGGTGAGGTCAAGTATTGATGATTTTTTTGTAGTGGAAGCTACCAGCTTCCATAGCCGAAGGCTACAAAGGTCATTCCAACTTCAGTCACCCTGAGAGGTAGTCGAGTTCTGCAAATCAGACTTCGCAATGCTCGTCTTCTTTGGAACACTTTGCACAAGACCTGCTACGAAATCATAGATTTCGGCTAGGACTTCGAACGGGTATAACTCTGTTGAGATCAAGTATTGATGGTTTTATTTGTAGCGGAAGCTACCAGCTTCCATGCCGATAGGCTCTGCACGGAATGTTTTCGTTGATGAAAATAAACTATGTGAAATCTACACCTTTACACGGTCATCCTGAGCGAAGACGATGTCCGTCGAAGTTAGGCAGTCGAGTTCTGCAAATCAGCCTTCGCAATGCTCGTCTTCTTTGGAACTCTTTGCAGAAGACCTGCAACGAAATCAAAGATTTCGGCTAGGGCTTCCAAGGATCTAACGTGATTCCTAAGATCTAAACTTCTGTAAATTCCTTTACATAACCAAATCCAATTCTTTCTCCCAAAAAATAAAAAAGGAAAGAGCTGACTCTTTCCTTATTATTCACTCAAATAATTAATTTTCCGTTTCTATTATTCCATAATCTCCATCATCTCTTCTGTAGATTACAGCTGGAGTTCCATCTTTTTCATTGATGTACACAAAGAAATCGTGGTTTAGAAGTTCCATTTGAACCACTGCTTCTTCTTCAACCATTGGACGAAGTTTAAATTTCTTTCTCTTAACGATCTTTTCTTTTGGTTCTTCATTAGGTTCTTCGAAGTTTTCGAATCTAATGGTTTCTTTATGTTGACTCTTGTTCTTTAGTCTTGTCTTGTACTTTCTAACTTGTCTTGAAAGTACATCTACCACTTTGTCCATGGAAGTTTCCATATCGTCTGAAGTCTCTTCTGCTCTTAGGGTAGCTCCCTTTAAGAACACTGTAACTTCTATTCTCTTTCTGTTCTTGATATGAGAAAATACCACCCTTGCCTCAACTTCATCTGCAAAGTACTTGTCCAATTTGGATAATTTCTTTTCTGCCAATGCCTTTAAATCATCTGTCAAGGTTAGATTTTTGCCTGTTAATATAAGTTTCATAATGTACCTCCTGTCTTTTTATATTGTTACCCAATTTTTTATAATTTTACACTCGATAATATGTTAAAATGTCTATGAGGTGTAAAATGTCACAAGATTCTAAAGAGTTAAGAATAAAAAAACTGCTGCTGCTCATATTTTTTGCAGCAAATATATGTTTTAATATATTTTCCTTCGATGTTTTAATTTCACGATACATCCATGTGATGCTTCTATTTATTTTGGGAGCATACTTTTCTAAATCCAATAAGATATTTTATCTTTTTGAAATTCCAGCATTTTTATACATAATTTTAAGTCAAAACGCGAGGATTCTTCGAGGTGGATACTTAAATGATCTAGACGTATATGTTGGAGCACTTCTCATTATTATATTTATCTTTATGGGGCTTAAAACTAACAAGACCGTAACCATCTTGGGACTATTTTTTCTTTTCTTTCTATATTTTGGAAAATTTATCCCGGCACCTATCGGTCACAATGGTTTTTCCTTAAAAAGAATCGTCTCCCACATGATCTACTCAACTTCAGGATTTTTCGGTACTGGAACTTCTGTGTCCATGTCCTACATATTTCTATTTATGATCTTTGGGTCATTTTTAAAGTTTGCAGGGCTTACTGACTTCATCGCCAATATTTCCCTTTCACTATTTGGAAACACCAGCGGCGGCTCTGCCAAGGTCAGTGTAGTTAGCTCCGCATTTATGGGAATGATCAATGGTTCTGCTGTGGCAAATGTTGCGACAACGGGGACCTTTACCATTCCAATGATGAAAAAATCTGGATACAGTAGCGACTTTGCTGCTGCCGTCGAAGCTGTAAGTTCCACCGGTGGTCAATTCTGTCCTCCTATTATGGGGGCTGCGGCATTTGTAATGGCTGAGTTTTTAAATATCAATTACTTGGACATCGTCAAGGCTTCGATCATTCCTGCGATTTTATTCTATTCAGGGATTCTCTTCGCGGTGCATTTTGAAGCGCAAAAGTCGAATATTAAATCCTCAGAGGTTACTATCAACAGAAGAGAGGAGTTTAAAAATAATTTTCATCTTCTCATTCCAATCATACTTTTGATAGTACTAATATATTTTCAGGCAAATATCATAAAGGCAATTTTAATTTCTACGGCGAACGTCTACTTCGTTTCACTTCTAAGATCTCACACGATGATGAGCTTTAAAGATGTCTTAGATGCAATATACGAAGGCTCAATGGAATCCATAAAGATTGGAATCTCTGTTGTGATGATTGGACTTATTATTGGCACTGAATCCCTAAGCGGACTTGGGGTCTCTGTTATAGGTTTTATAACTTCCAACGGTGTTCGTTCCATGATTCTATCTGCAATTATAATTGCAATACTATCCATCATTCTTGGAATGGGAGTGCCTGGAGTGGCTTCCTTTGTAATTATCTACACCATCGCAAGTCCACTTCTAAATTCCTACGGAGTATCTTACATGGCGTCAGGACTTTTCTGTCTAATCTACGCATGTCTATCAAATATAACTCCGCCTGTGGCAATATCTTCATATATGGCAAGTTCAATTGCAAAATCTGACATGGTCAAGACTTCACTTACAGCGATGAGGCTTGGACTTCACGGATTTTTAGTTCCTTTCTTCTTCCTTGTAAATCCATATTTCTTGGGAGAAGGACCAATATTAGAAGTATTATTTTACCTATGTCTTGGAATCTTAGGCACATTTGCAATGGCGATTTCAAATATAGGATATTTAAAGAGAGATTTAAATATGTTTAATAGAATAATTTTTATGGTTGGGGGAGTGCTACTTCTCTATCCGGAATTTTATTCGTCCCTCGTGGGATTTATAATGGTTGTAGGATTTGTAATATTTTCAAAAGTAGGAGGTCAGCATGAAAAAACTATCTAAAATAATTTTACTTTCAATTACACTTTTACTTTTAACCTCTTGCAACAATTACAAGTACAAGGTCAGCATGCCGACAGCAGGTACAGGCGGCTCTCTTTATCCGCTAGGTGCGTCAATCGCAAGAATTCTAAACGAAACAGGAGAATTCAAAGCGACAATCGAAGCATCAGGAGGAGGAATCGACAATCTAAATATAATCTATGATAAGGACGCAAATATATCCTTTGGAGTATCGTCAATAGTTTCCATGAGTTATGAAGGCGAAGGAATCTTCAAAGGAAGAGAAAACAAAGACCTTCGCGTCATCGCATCCCTATACTTAAATCCAAACCAGGTAGTGGTGCTAAAAGATAAAAACATAGATTCTCTAGCCGACTTAGAAGGCAAGAAGTTTTCATCAGGGGCAGTAGGATCAAGTACAGAGATGGAATACTTCTACCATATGAACGCAATTGGCAGCGAAACGGAAAACAAGGTTCATCTTGGCCCAAGAGAAAGTATGGAAGAGATGAAGCTCGGATCGATGGACGGCGTGTGGATCATGGCAGGAGCACCAAGTGCACAGATAACAGAGATGATCTTAACCACCAACTCAAAAGTTTTAAGTATGCCGGAAGAAGAAATAGAAAAAGTTATAGCAAAATATCCTTGGTACGAAAAATATACGATTAAAAAAGACGTATATAATAGCGAAGAAGATATAAACACCACAGCAACAAGGATGCTCATCTACACAAGAAGCGACTGTGACGACGAACTAGTATATAATTTTACAAAAGTGTTTTGGGAAAATATCGAAGAACTTAAGAAGGAAAACAAAGTTTTAAAGACAGTAAAGATAGAAGACGCGACGAAAGGCGCGGGAGTAATTCCGATGCACCCTGGAGCTATGAAGTACTATGAGGAGGTTTTAAAATGATAAAAAACGATACATTTATGAGAGAGATAAACGATATAATAAAGATGACAGCAAGCATCTACACCGACGATCTCGACTATGAATATGAAAATATAGACAATAAGACCAAAGAAGACAAGATCTACGACGAACTGATGGAGTTTGTATCAAGCGGAGATTTAAACGCAGCAGACGAATGTGTATTTGAAAACCTCGATCCAAACTCAATGAACTATTTAAAACTAGCCCTTAACTTCTACAAAAAGATCAACGAACTAGACGATGATGAACTAAAGAGCATGGACTTTGAAAGAGGCGAGATCAAATCAGCAGTACTAGAAATCCTTGACGCCTATGGAATTAATTTCATTGGCAAATAAATGGGTATAAATAGACAGAGGAGGATTTTTATGAAGTACTTAAGTATATTTTTAGCGTGTCTACTAATTCTAACAGGATGCGGAAAGAATAAAAATAATAATGAAAACAAGAACGATAAAAACAACAATAAGATAGAAAACCAAGTCGATAACGAAAAAAATAATAAAGCCGAGGAAGTAAACACAGAAGAACCAGCTTCATCATCAGCAGGAGGATTTGCAGAAATTAAATTCGAAACCAATCTAAACGACGAAGAAGTGGTGGACGAAGCCAGTGCAGTGAACGCATTCTTAGAAGATAAGAATATCGAAATAATAAATCCAGCAACGGTTGAATCATGGAGCATAAAAAAAGAAAATGACACCATAATCTCAATATCCAAAGACAAGAACGAACAGACAGGTAAGGAAAGAGAGATTGAAATGGAATATGAACTCGGTGAAGAAAGAATTTTAAAGAGTTTAAAAGTAGATGGAAACGAAGTAAAATAGTAAAAACTTAGAAAATAGGTGCGTGAAAGCATCTATTTTTTTTATTGATTTAGATGCTATACGTATAGCATTTGAATTTATAAGTTTAACGAAATTCTATTAAGATATGCTAAAAAATAAAAAGTGCGTATTAATAATGCTTGTGACGTTAGAGTTTTATAATTACATGTAGCGGAAGCATTTTGCTTCCACAGCCGAAGGCTACAAAGACCTCCCAACTACAGTCACCCTGAGCGGCAGTCGAATTCTACAAATCAGACTTCACAATGCTCGTCTTCTTTGGAACTCTTTGCACGAGACCTGCTACGAAATCAAAGATTTCGGCTAGGGCTTCGAACGGGTCTAACTTCTGTAGAGCAATCTTGGCAAGTAATTTAAAAAATTTTATATTGATTACGTTAAATGCTATTTGGATAGCGTGAGTTTATTTTTAATGCTATCAGCAGACGGTTTCAACCAATCGGCTCCGCCTCTTGGGAAACAGGTTGCATCACACCTACTAAGACTCACTACGTTCATCAAGTTAGGTGTAGACGTATAGCATGAGTTATAAAAATTATTAATTAGTATTTTTAAAATAATTTCATTTATTTAGACTAGGTGGATAGGCTACACTAAATAGGACAAAATAAAATCGAACATGATATACTAAACAAAATAGTAAAACCCAAAGAAAAGGAGACAAGGAAATGGTAAAAC
>QWCK01000500.1_pt1 | contig 68035 bp, 69 predicted proteins | sample 1972571 | NCBI WGS metagenome assembly QWCK01 (sample SAMN09866710, study PRJNA288562) | Human gut metagenome isolate term2_stool, whole genome shotgun sequencing... | isolation source: gut | host: Homo sapiens | place: USA: California | reverse complement strand
GAACTTCCAGAAAAAGAACGTGAAGAATTAAGAAAAATCATCACAGATATTTTTAAAGAAAAAATGGAAAAACATAATATAAATTAATAAGAGAGCAAACTTGGGATTTTCCTGAGTTTGCTTTTTTAAAGGAAAATTTATTAAAGTTTTCAAATTTATAAGTGATTTTGTAAAATAAAGTTTTTAATTAAAATAATAGGGTAGGAATAGATTAGAGAGTAGAAAGTGAGGATATAATGAGAAAAGAAATTAATAGAGAGTGGGATTTTGAACTATATTTTAAACCTGATTGTCCATTTTGCCTTAAGGTTTTAAATTATTTTAGGGACAATGACATCATAAAATACCCATCATACAATATCGAAGATGCGACTTCTGGGTATGAAAACCAGGATAAGCTAATCGAAGTAGGTGGCAAGGTTCAAGTGCCTTGTATGGTAATAGATGGCAAGGCCATGTATGAATCTGACGATATCATAGCCTATGCCAAGGAAAACTTTCTAGAAAAGGCTAAGGAAAACAAGGCCAACAGAAAAGAAGTTTTAAAATCTGAATAAAAGAAAAAAAGTGATGGACCTTAGAGTTTCCTCTAGGTTCACCACTTTTTTAGTTTTTGGCTTCTTCGATTTTGACTTTTTTGCCGGAAATTTTTTTGTTATTTAGACCCCTAATGCATTCATAAACCACGCTTTTTTCTACATCGACAAAGCTATATGATTTTTGTATTCTAATTTGGCCGATTTTTTTATTTGGCACATGGGCAAGCCTGTTTAAAGCTTTTATGATTTTATCTTTGGTGAAATTATCCATCTTGCCTCTGTTTATAAATAAGGTAGTCATATTTTCATCTTTGTACTTATTTTTCTTAGATTTTGGAGACTTTAAACTTTCTATTTTTGTGTCTACACCAGCGATTTCTTCGTGATGGTCTAGATTGTCCTTATTAAGCTTATCTGATAAGAGAACTTGGGATATTACAAAAGGATCGTAGCCTTTTTCCATTAGTTTAATTAGGATTGATTTTTCTTTATCCAGTGCCTTAAAAGATTCAAGCTTTTCTATTATATCATCTATTATTGAAGCTTCCTTATTCCTATCCATCTGAACAAGGCTTGGGATTTGGCCTTCCTTGATATCAGCCTTGGTATAATTTTCTATCGCTCTTAGCCTGTTATTATCCTTGCCAGATATTAGGGAATAGGAAAGACCGCTTCTGCCAGCACGAGCAGTCCTACCTATTCTGTGAACATAATATTCGTCAAGTTGAGGAAGGTCGTAGTTTATTACCATATCTACTTCATTTACGTCAAGACCTCTCGCCGCCACATCTGTTGCGACAAGAATATTTATAGTATTATTTCTAAATTTCTTCATCACTTGATCTCTTTGAGACTGTTTTAGATCTCCATGCAAACCGTCAACCAGGTAAGATTTTTTGCTTAAGGATTCTACAAGATTATCTACCTTTCTTTTTGTATTACAAAATACTATAGCAAGTCTTGGCTGATTTATTTCTAAAAGCCTGGTTAGAGTTTCTTCCTTATCTTTTTCCTTAAGTTTTATAAAATGTTGGTCAATTTTATCTACAGTTAGCTCTTCTGCTTTAATCTTGATTGTGACAGGATTATTTTGGTAGATTTTAGAAAATTCAGTGATTTCCTTGCCCATAGTTGCAGAGAAAAAACAGGTCTGTCTGTCTGCGTTTGTGGCATCTAGGATGATTTTCATATCATCTCTAAAGCCCATGTCAAACATCTCGTCAGCTTCGTCAAGGACTACTATTTTTAGATTATCAAGCTTTAGGGCCTTTCTTCTCATAAGATCCATGAGTCTACCAGGAGTTCCGACTACTATTTCTACGCCTTTTTTGAGGGCTTTTATTTGTTTGACAATCTGGGTACCGCCATAAACAGAAAGGATTTTAATTCCTTTTTTATATTTAGCGAGGCTCTTTATTTCTTTTGCTACCTGCATACAAAGCTCTCTGGTAGGGCAGAGGATAAGAGCCTGAGTTATGCCGTTTGCCTCAACCTTTTCTAGGATTGGTATGGCAAAGGCCGCGGTCTTACCTGTGCCAGTTTGAGCTTGACCTATAACATCGCGCCCCTCAAGTAGGGGAGTGATGGTCTCTTCCTGGATGGGAGAGGGACTTTTAAAACCCATGTCTGCTGTTGATTTTAATATTTCTTCTGATATATTTAATTCTTTAAATTCCATTAATTATTTGTGTTTCCTTTTCTTTGTTCAATAAAAAAGCAGTCGTCATTAGACAACTGCTAAATACTCCTAGTATTATACCGTCAATACTTAAAATAGCTCTTTATTAGATGTTTTTTGTTGGTATTATTTAAATTTGATAGGATTGTTATAAACTTTTACTTTCTCTCCCGAGATATTAATGTTTTTTACACTTTTTCTTACATTAGTATTTTCATTAAAAAGCAAGGCTTCTTTAAGCTCTAGGACTGGTTCCACGCAACAGTCTGCATCTTTAAAGATTTTCACCCACTCATCTCTAGTTTTTTCTTTAAAAATCCCCCTTAAGATTTCTTTCTTTTCCTTAAAGTCAGGACAGACACAACCAGCTTCTATCCATTCTTCTTTGCCTATTATTTTACAAAATCTTTCAAAAAATTTTGGCTCAAGGGCACCTAGACTGAGATACTTATCATCTTTGGTTTGGTAAAAATCATATAAAGACCCACCATTTAGGAAGTCTTCTTCTCTTTTAGGATTAACTCCATCCATCATCGCTCCTGCACCAGCCATGGCATTAAAAGGAATCACGCTATCGAGGATGGATACGTCGATATAGGATCCCTCGCCAGTAGCATTCCTCCTATTTAATGCTGCTAAGATTCCAATAACTGAGTTTTGAGCTGAGGCAATGTCCGCTATTTGCATTCCATATAGAACAGGTCCTGTAGATTTTCTACCAGAATAGCTCATTAGACCAGATAGGGCGAGGTAGTTAATATCATGACCTGCCTTATCCTTATAAGGGCCGTCTTGTCCGTAACCTGTGAGACTTAGATAGATTATGTCATTTTTAATTTCTTTTAAATCATCGTAGGCAAGGCCAAATTTTGCCATGACTCCAGGCCTAAATTGTTCTATTATGCAATTATAACCTTCTTCTTTAATTAGTCTTTCAATTTCTTTTTTTCCTGATTTTTCTTTTAGATTTAGAAAAATTTCATCCTTTTGATTATTTAGCCAGGCTCTATTGGCTGATAGACCTTTTTTCGTTTTTGGCTTTGATTCTAAGACTAAATCTTTTCTATTTGGAGCGGAAATTTTTAAAACCTTTGCTCCCATTTCAGCTAACATCCATGTTGCATAAGGTCCTGGTAAAAGGGTTGTAAAATCTAGTATCTTTAAATTTTCTAATAAATTCATATTATCCTCTTTTCTTTATATTAATAATTTACCCATTAGTTTCATATTTAAAATCAGGTAAAATATTATTAAGAGATTGACTCATTTTAGGGGGATTTATGGAGTATTTAATAATTTTAATGTTCTTAGCCTTTGCTATTTATAACCTAAGAGAAAGTAAGGGAAAGAAAATCAGAATAGATATAAGACCTATTTATAAAATTATATTGATCCTAGCTGGGATTTTGTATTTAGTTTTAGCTTATAAAATAGGAGGGGGAATAGAGTCAGGTATTGCAGCAATTTTTGCTCTGTTTTACCTTTGCACAATAATTTATTGTCAAGGAATTGGGGAAGATGGATTTTATGTCTTACTAGGAAAATCAGCCATTAGGAAAATTGCTTTTTCTAATATAAAAAATATTAAGGTCCATAAGGAAAATTATGAGATTGAATTTTACGCTGATTCAACAATCTATAAGCAAAAATATAAGAAAGAAGATTTTCCAAAAGTTTTTGAAATTATAGGAAAATTTAAATGAAAAATCGCCCCAGTTGGAGCGATTTTTTTAGTAGGTAAAAATACCTGTGGATATTAAAAACAAGATGAACATTATTACTGGTAGGCAGTACTTGGTCATTATTATATAAAGACCTTTTCTTTTAAATTTCTTGCCTCCGTATTCAACTTCTTCTATGATCCACTCAGGTTTCATAACCCAGCCGACAAAGATTGAAGATAGGAAGGCTATTAGTGGCATCATGAAGCTATTTGAAATGTAGTCCATTATATCTAAAAGTTGGCCGGTAGAGCCGTTTGGTAGGGATACTTCTACATAAAACTTGCTGTAGCCTAGGGCGATAACAGCTGTTGCTATTAGATATACTAGAGAAAGTACTAGGGTGGTTGATTTTCTTTCTGTGCCTAGAATTTCTATTGTATTTGCAACGATAGATTCAAGTACTGATATACATGAAGTTAAAGCTGCGAAGCCTGCAAGGATGAAAAATACTAGACCGATAATCCTACCAGCAGCACCCATTTGGAAAAATACCTTTGGTAGAGAAATAAACATTAGTCCAGGACCTGCAGACATTCCTTCAACTCCCAAAAATACGTAAACTGCAGGTATTATCATAACTCCTGCAAGCATTGCTACAAAGGTGTCCATTATTTCAATAACTGAAACAGATTTAGCTAGGTCAACGTCTTTTTTTACATAAGAACCATAGGTTATCATAATTCCCATTGATACTGATAGGGAGAAAAATAACTGACTCATAGCATCAAGGGTAATTTGTAAAAATCTACCGATAGTCATTCCCTCTAAATCTGGTTTTAAATATACTGCTAATCCTTCAAGACCTGTTCTAATTTCTCCGGTATCAGTAGTTGATTTTATAGTAAGAGAGAAGATAGCAATGCCTAGAACCATGATTAACAAAACTGGCATGATTATTTTAGAAACTCTTTCGATTCCCTTTTCAACACCGCCAAAAACTATTATTGCAGTTATTACCATAAAGATAAGACTGCTGTAAACTGAAGTATTAGATGAGATGAAATTAGAAAAGCAAGCATCATCTGCGGCTAGACTAACATCACCTGTTAAGAAATATTTTATGTAGTTAATAATCCATCCGCCTATTACTGCATAATAGGTCATTATTATAACAGGCACGAAAAATGTGAATATTCCTAAAAATTTCCACTTTGGATTCATAGATTGGTAAGCATGAATAGCACTATTTCCTGTTTTACGTCCAATAGCGAGATCTGTGGTAAGGAGAGCAAAACCTACTGTAAAAACCAATACTAGGTACATAATTAGGAATAATCCTCCTCCGTCTTTGGCTGCTAGGTATGGGAAGCGCCATAGATTGCCTACACCAACAGCCGAGCCTGCTGCCGCAAGGACAAAACCAAACTGGCCCGTAAATCCTTTTTTATCTTTCATAATGAGTCCTCTTTTCATTCTATAAATTAATAGTTCTATCATACCATCAAAATTAATAATTAAAACTTTTTTTTAATTTTTTTTCATTATTTTTTTGTGGTAGAATAGATTATAGTAGAGAAAATTATTTGAAATATATGATATAAATGGGGTAATTATATGAAAATTGGTGTGAGTGCATGTTTAATTGGAATGAATACTAAATATAATGGTGGGAATAATTACTCATCAAAATTAGCAAAACTTCTTAAATCCTATGACATTGTTCCTGTATGTCCAGAAGTCTTGGGAGGTCTACCCATTCCAAGAGATCCTGCAGAAATTGTAGACAGTGAAGTTCTTACGGTATATGGAAGGTCTGTTGATGATGAATTTAGAAAAGGCGCAAGGAGGGCTATTGATATATTGAAAGCTCAAGATGTAGACTTTGTAATTTTGCAATCAAGGAGTCCTTCTTGTGGCGTGGGAAAAATATACGATGGATCATTTACAGGTAGGCTTACAGATGGGGATGGGATTTTTGTAAGGCTTTTAAAAGAAGAAGGTATCAAAGTTATAGATGTTGAGGAATTTATAAATATTTGATAAAAAAATTCATCTTGTATATAATAAAACTAACACAAGGGGTGCTTTTGCTGAGACGAGAAATCGAACTCTATAACCTGATCTAGTTAAAACTTGCGTAGGGATGTGATGGATGTTTATATACTCCTTGTGAAAACAAGGAGGTTTTTTTATGTCAGAAAAATTTACGGATAGGATTTATCCTAAAATCAAGGGATTGTGGCAAGCATGTCTCGACCATCCTTTTGTCCAGGGTATGGGAGATGGTAGTCTCGACCTTGAAAAATTTAAACACTGGGTTAAGCAAGATTATGTTTATCTAATAGAGTACGCTAGGTTATTTGCAATAGGCACATCAAAGGCTTATGACCTTGAAACTATGAACTCATTTGCCAAGGGACTTGATGGAATATTATTTATGGAAATGGACCTACACAGGTCATATGCTAAGACCTTTGGTATAAGTGAGGATGAATTAGAGCTTACAGAAAAATCTGCAATAAATACTGCTTATACATCTTATATGCTAAATAAAGCCCAAGCTGGTGGAGTAGAAAATGTAGCTTGCGCTTTACTTGCTTGTTCATGGTCTTATAGCTATATCGGTCTTGAACTTGCCAAAATTCCAGGAGCGTTAGAAGGCGAAAATTACGGGTCTTGGATAAAGATGTATTCATCAGATGATTTTACAGAATTAAATGAAAACGCCATGAATCTTATGAATAAACTTGCAGAAGGCAAGCCAGAAAGAGAACTAAAGATCCTTGAAGATATAGTAGTTAAAACAGGATATTTTGAATATATGTTCTGGGATATGTGCTACAAAGAAGAGACATGGCCAGAAATATAAAATATCCAAGTAACTGTCAGGAAATACTCACAAGGGCAACTTTGTGGGTGTTTTTTATTTTAAGGATCTTTGTGTTATAATATAAATTAAGAAAGCGTTTTACTAGATTATTTATTTAGTAGAATAATAAATGGAGGTATGTATGAAATTAGACAGACAATTTGTATCAAAGTATTACGAACATGTAGAAGATTTTCCTGACCTAGATATAGACCTATCTAAAACAATCCTTTTAATAATTGACTATCAAAACGAGTTTTGCCTAACAGATTTTGGGGAAGCCAAGGAGTTTAAAGAGCAAGGCTTGTGGGATGCTTGGAAACCATATTTTGATAAAATGCACAAGGTGGCTCTTCCTAATACAAAAAAAGTTTTGGACTATTTTAGGGAAAATGACCTACTAGTATCCTACGGTCTAATTGCCTGCCAAAGAGAAGACGGTAGAGACCGCTCTCCTGTTCAAAAATCTGAAGGCTGGAACAATATGCTAATGCCAGTAAATTCCTATGCGGCAGAAGTAGTAGATCCCTTAAAACCAATCAAAGATGAAATTGTAGTCTATAAAACAACCGACTCAGTAACAACAGGCACAAATTACCTGCACCTTTTAGATAATATGGATATAGAAACTGTTGTAGTCTGTGGTATGGTTACAGACCAGTGCGTAGCCTCTACAGTAAGAGGGCTTGCAGATGCAGGCTACCAAGTAATAACAGTCCACGATGCTTGTATAGGAGCTTCTGAAGAACTACACACAGCAGAGCTAAAGATAATGAATGTTATTTATACCTATGTTTTAAGCACAGATGACACCTTGAAATTGCTAGAAGAATCAAAATAAGATTGGGGAGCGAAAGCTCCTCTTTTATTGTCAAAATTTCACTTGTAAGTACAATATCCCTATAAAAGACGATTATAAAAAACTAAGGAGTTTATATGATAAATGACCTAGGTAAGGTTGCTCAAGAAACTATTGATGCAATTAACGAAAAAATACAAAATTTATCAACTTTGAATATAATAGTCGCTGGCAAGACTGGTGTGGGAAAATCGACTCTAATCAATGCAGTTTTTAAAGAGGAACTTGCAGAAACTGGTATGGGTAGGCCAGTTACTAACCATATGAGAAAGATTACAAAAAAAGATATTCCTTTGGCAATCTATGATACTAGAGGCTTTGAGTTGGGCAAGGATGTACAGGAAGACGTCAAAAAAGAAGTCTTTGACACAATTAATAAGGGACTTGCGACAAAGGATATAAATAAAGCGATTCATTGTATATGGTATTGCATAAATACTGCTTCAAATAGGATTGAGCCTGAGGAAATAGAGTGGCTTAGGGAATTATCTATGGAAAACCAACTTACCCAAGTGCCTATAATAGTAGTGTTAACCCAGGCAATTTCAAAGAAAAATGCTGAAGAAATGAGGCAGATGATTCTTGATGAAAATTTAGACATTATCCAAGTTATTCCTGTCCTTGCCAAGGATTTTGAAATAGAAGATGTTGGAGTAGTGAAATCTTTTGGTCTAGATAAGCTAATAGAGGTGATGGGCCAGGCCCTTCCCGAAGAGCTTTTAGATACTTTGCAGCATGTGCAAATAGCGAGTTTATCTGAAAAAAAACGCCGAGCCTCTAAGGTTGTAGCTACAGCAGCCCTTGCAGCTACAGGACAAGGGGCAGCTCCAATTCCCTTTGCAGATGCAGCACTTTTGATACCTACCCAAGTGGGAATGATAGCATCCATTACTGTTATATTTGGTTTTGATGTAAATAAATCAGTAATCACAGCTCTTTTGTCATCTACTATCGGATCTGGTGGAGCAACTCTCCTTGGTAGGACGGTTGTGGCAAATATTTTAAAACTAGTACCAGCAGCAGGATCTGTTGCAGGAGGAGCAATTTCTGCTGGCACAGCAGGTGTCATTACTGCAGCCCTAGGAGGTGCTTATATAGCCTTTATGGAGCTTGTATATAAGGGAGAGATGAATATTGAAGATTTATCAAGCAAAAAGGGCAGAGAAACATTAAGCAATATTTTTAAAGAAAAGCTTAAGCTTGGTAAGGATAATTTAAATTCTATACTTGAAAGTTTTAACGAAAAATAATTTATGCCTAGGCGAGAGTCTAGGTATTTTTTAGTAGAATAATTCTATTTTTTAAAAATCTGGGTATAAATTATTTAGAAATATAAAATATAGGAAGGCTTAATATGACTAAAAAAATTGCAATTCAAGATACTTATGGTGAAAGATTTCAATATTGTTGGGGATGCGGAGCAAAAAATGAAGAAGGTCTTCATATAAAATCCTATCCAACAGATGATGGCAAAAAAGTAGTGGCATGGGTAAAGCCAAATAAGGCCTTTACAGGAGGAGTTCCTAATAACCTATTTGGCGGCATGATTGCTATGATCTTTGACTGCCATGGAACAGCTAGTGCAGCTTTTTTTAAACACAATGCTAAGGGACTTGATCTAACAGAAGATACAGTAATAGAGAGATTTATCACAGCCCACCTAGAAGTAGATTTTAAAAAACCAACACCTATGAATGAAGAGGTGGAAGTAGAAGCAAGTTTAGAAGAATTAGGGGAAAGAAAAGCTGTTATAAATATGGTTTTAATGGCCAAAGGAGAAGTAAGAGCTAAGGCAAAAATGGTTGCTGTTGCTGTTAAGGATAATATGTAGGTAATTATGAAATTTGAAAAGTGTTGCCCGAATAGAAAGACGAAAAAATATCAGATATTTCACATGCCTAGGCCTAAAGATTGGGATAAGGATGTAATTGATGCTATTCAGATGCTTTTGTGGTATATACCAAATATCGATTCAGTCCAGTCCTTTAGTGATAACTTAATAAAAAACAAGGCTTTTGAAAATCTCACCTTTGAATTTATTTTAGATTGTCTAGGTATGAGCAAAAAAGATGTCTTATTTATAAGACCTGGTGAAGTGATTTTTGATGAGTATTGGGATTATTACCAGGGAGAGATTTGTACTTCTTGTCAAAAAATCATCCTTGTTAGGCAAAAAAATAAAACCAAAACTGAGGATTTATTAAGGTGCATAAGAAATGCTGTAGCCCATGGAGATTTCACAGTTGTAGGTGATATGTTTGTTGGTTTTAATGAACATAAGGGTGAGAAGAAAGCTATAATTAAAATAAAACCAAAAAATTTAATTCATGCTCTAGAGATGATAACAATTGAAAGTGAATATAACAAGCCTAAGCTCATTAATGCTACCCTTGAGAAGAATGGCTTTAAAACTTCATTTTTACCAAAAGTTGTTGATAAAGATACAAATAAATTATATATCCTTGATATTTTAGCAGAAAAAGATGGGATTAAATACATTATAGAAATTAAGGATATTAGCTACAAGACATATTTAAGTGTTAGCGAATTTAAAAAAATTTTAGAAAGTATAGAAAATTATAGGAAGGCTCTAGACGATGAAAGCACAAAGCTAGTTCTAGTAATAGATGAGGCAAGACTTACTAAGGATTGTTGGAAAATCGCAGAGAAAATTCATGATTTAATTGTCCTTGACTTAAACAGACTAATAGATATGCCAGATACAGTTAGGGAGATATTAGCTTGAGAGATGAGAAAATAAAAATAAGATTAGAAAAAGATAAAAAATATAAGCCGAAGTTTGTTAAAAAAGTTTTAGATGATTTGCCGGATTGGTTTGAATTTGAGGAAGCAAAAGTAAATTATGCTCAAAAATCTGAAATTTATGATACCTATATAATAAGTGAAAATAATTATGATATTGGGTTTTTGATAGTAAAAGAGACCTCAAAGGATGCAATAGAAATTTATTGTTTAGGTATCTTACAAGCTTATAGGTCCAAGGGATATGGGAGACTCTTAGTAGATGAGATTTTAAACTTATATAGAAAAACTCATAAATTTGTTGAAGTTAAAACTCTTGATGAGGGTTTGGATATATATTATGATCAGACAATTGGGTTTTACAAGTCTTTAGGATTTGTCAAACTAGAAACAATTAAAGAAGTATGGGGAGAAGATAATCCTTGCATGATTATGATAAAAAGTCTTTAAACATCGATTTGTTTGAAGGCTTTATTTTTTTGAAAAAATCTTGCCTAATTTTTAAATTTGTGGTACTATAAATGTAACCTAAATAGTACTATAAATGTATCATAATAAGGAGGATTTATGATAAGCTTTGCAATAGTATCTTATTTTATTTTGTTAGTTACAATGTTTTTTGTAGAAGTGCCAAATTATCTGCCAATAATTTTAGGCTTAGGAGTATTTTTCTATATTTCTTTTTATTATTTTAAAAACGAAGGTGGTAAGGTGCAAAAATATTACATCTTGAAGACATTTTTATTAAGTGCTTTAATATCGATTATTTTAGTTTTGGGCTTAGGTGTAGTTCAATCGTTAACTATAGGATATGACCCAAGTGAGGAATTAGATCCAAAGGTCTTTAAGCTATATGTAACTTTATGTATTTTTGTAGTTTATAGCTTAATTGCAAGGATAAAATATGTTAAAGATTTATAAATAAGAAAGGGAGTGGTTTTTGCTTGGATGTAGTAATAGAAAACAGGATTAGAGAGTTTAGGAAGGAAATGGGGCTTTCACAAAATGCTTTGGCAAAAATGGTGGGTCTTAAGAGGAGATCAATAATGGCTTATGAAAATAACACCATAAGCCCAACCCTGGAGACAGCCTACAAGATTTGCAAGGTATTTAATAAGGACATTAAGGAAGTATTTATATTTAAATAGGAGATAATATGGGATTATTATTTAACACCAGCGATGATATGGACAAAAAAGTAAGGGAAAAATTTGGAGATGATAAATCTTATCTATTAGTTTTTAAACACAACAGTCCAGCCAAAGATCTTGGCAAACTATTTGGGCTTGGTGGTCTTTATTATACAATGGATTCATCAAGGACCTTCATTTTATACTTTGACCCTAAAGGAGTTTATGAATCAGAGATTTCAAATTCAGATAAAAGAGATTTTCTCTTTATGGCTTGGAATGAAATAGAAGACTTTGAACTAGTAGAGGGAAATAAAAAAATACTTAAAATCAACCACCTAGGTAAAGTCTACCAATACGAAGTAGAATTAAACGGCAAGTTATTTAAAAATAATTATAAAAACTTAACTGAACTTATGGAAAATAATTGGAATAGGGTCGATTAATGGTAGATGGTTCAAAACTTAAAATTATAGAAGCTAATGAATACAATTCAAAGAACTTTTATTGTGACCTATGTCTGGTAAAATATTTTCCTGCCTATAAGCTCACCCTTTCTTTGTATGAAGATAAGGAAACTGTGAAGATGGTAGATAATTCTGAAACACCTTACGACTTAGACCAGTTAGAAAGAATGTATGAGTATTTAAACAAAAATGGCAATTTATTTTACATTGCATACAAAAACAATCTAGTAGGAGACTGTGCGATTTTTGATGATAATATGGTCGCGCTTGTTGTTTCAAAAGGATATAGAGGAAGGAAAATAGGAAGCAAGGTTTTGGATAGATTGATAACCTTGGCTAAGGAAAAAGACATGGCATACCTAAAGGCGGAAATCTATGATTTTAACCAAGTTTCTAAAAGTTTATTTAAAAGTCATGGATTTGAAAAAATTGGGAGAGAAATGTATAAATTAGATTTAGTATAAGTGAATACAAGGAAAATCGTCCAAAGGCTAGATTACTTAAAGTAATTATAGTTCTGGACGATTTTTATTTTTCTTTAATTTTTACTAATTTTCTTTTAGACTAAATTCTAACAAAACTGGGTTGTGATCGCTGTTTACGAACCCCAATGCTTGGCCTTTGACTGATTTTACTTCGATATTGTCTGATACTAAAAATCCGTCTATTATGCTTTCGTAGGCTTTGTTTGAGTCGTATGGTTTGTCATTTACTCTTGATGAGTGGGTGTCTTTGTCAAAGGTTACTTTTATATTATCTGTTAGATAATCGTAGGGAAATGGGGATGGATTCCAGATTCCTTCTGGGACGTCTGCTATATAGTCTTTTCTAAGTTCTTGGTTAAAGTCTCCACCAACTATTAAATAATTTCCTTTGTTAATCTCTTCTGTCATAAAGGCTACAATTTGCTTAGTTTGAGCAAGTCTGCCGTTTGATCCTGATTCATAGGCATCTAGATGGACATTTACAAATACTAGATATTTGTCAGAGCCTTCTATTGGAAGATAGGAGGCGTTAAAACCTCTTTTCAGGTTGGCAAGTTTTACTGGCCATTTATGTGGAATTGGCTGTTGGTATCTGTAAGATGATTCTATAGCAAATCTAGAATTTGTGTATATACCAGAGTTTATTTTGCCCATTGGTGGGATAGGGAATGGTACGAAGTTTACCTTATAATTATAGGCAAAGGTGGATGCACCGTTTAGAGCTTTGTCAAAATATTCTACTTCATTTATATGATAGGTTCTTTTTGAATCGCTATCTACTTCTTGGAGTAAAAGTAGGTCTGGGTCGATTTTTTTAATTTCTTTTTTAATGCTATTTAGGGCATTTTCTACATGGTCTTTTGAAATCGGATTTACCATATTGCCACCGTCCATGAAGAAGTCCGTATCTTTATCAAGGCCACCGTAGCCAATATTCCAGGTTAAAACTTTATAAGTTTCATTTGTTTTGATTTTATCTTGACTTGATCCTGCGATGGCTACCTCTTCTATATCCTTTGGCTTATACTCGGTTGCCATTAGGTATACTAGTAGACATATAAAGGCTATTATTAGTATAAACAATAAATATACTAAGAATTTCAATACTTTTTTCATAAATACCTCACATTCTTATGTTAAGGATATCATTTATAGCATTTTAAGTAAATAGTTTTATAAAAAAATTTACATGTAGTAAAATTATATGTAAAGGAGATAAGTATGAAGAAAATATTATGGGATATAGATGGGACACTTTTGAATTTTGATTTGGCAGAAACAGCGGCTATCAATAAGTGCTTTGAAATTTTTAGTTTAACTAAACCAACAGAGGAAATGCTTAAGGTTTATAAAGATATAAATAATATATATTGGCAGAGGCTTGAAAGAAATGAGATTACCAGAGATGAGGTACTTCTGGGTAGGTTTAGGGATTTCTTTAACAAATATGATATTGATACGAAAATCGTAGAGGATTTTAATTATAATTATCAAATTCAGCTAGGTAAGACCTATGTTTTTAATCCTTTTGGTAAAGAGATTGTTAGAAAGCTTTCTACCAAGTATGACCAATATGCTGTTACAAATGGATCTTTGACAGCACAAAAGGGTAAACTTGAAGGTTCTGATTTAAATAAAATTTTACTAGTTTCTTTTATTTCTGAAAAAATAGGATTTGAAAAGCCTGACAAGAGATTTTTTGACTATGTTTTTGATAAAATAGGATCTCATGATCTAGAAGATTATGTGATTATTGGGGATTCTCTAACTTCAGATATGCTTGGCGGGGTTAATGCTAAAATTAAAACCATTTGGTTTAATCCAGAAAATAAGGCTAATCATTTAAATTTACCGATTGATAGGGAGATAAAATCTTTAAAAGATGCTGATAAGGCCATCATAGAAATATTTGGATAAATTGCAGGAAACTTGTAAAAAATGTATAATAGTTAGGGATGTTTGTGTAAAGTCTACACAAACTTATTTGTATTTTATATTAAATTAAGGAGGAGAAATGGATAAGGCGTCGCCCTATCGAAGGTATAAGAAAATTAGATACTAGTATAGTGGTGAATTTCTATTTGCCATTGTACAGAAATTATTCTTTATGAATATTTTATAGAATTTAGGAGAGGTTAATGGCAGACAGAAAATATAACGTGGATAATCTAATCCAGCTCCAAAAAGAAATTAACAAGATGAATCCTGTTGATTTGGCTGATAAACTCGAGGTATTGCCAGAAAAGTCTGTGGCTATTTGGATTAAGCTACTAAATAAAGATTTATTGGCAGATACTTTTACAGAACTAAAACCAGAAAATAAGGATAGGATACTTAATATCTTATCTGAAGAAAATATTAAAGACCTAGTTAAGGAACTAGATGAGGATGAGCTTGTAGATACCCTTCAAGAGCTACCTGCAAATATGGTTAAAAAACTAATGACTAGCCATATCGATAGCGAAAGAAGAGAGATTGTAAACGAACTTCTTGGCTATCCAGAAGACTCTGTCGGTTCTATCATGACAGTTAACTTCCTATCAGTTAAATCAAGCGAGACACCGGCAGATGCCATGAAAAAAGTCATGGAAAGTGATCTTGATGCGGAAAAGCTTGAACAAATCTGGGTCACAAATGATTCTTTGGTTTTAACAGGCTTTGTTTACATCGCCGATTTAGTTAGAAATAAAAAAGCAACCATAGACTCTATTACAGAGCAAATAACCGCTAGTGTTGGTCCTACAGATGACCAAGAGGTAGTGGCAAAACTATCTATTAAGTATGACCTAGGGGAAGTGCCTGTTATAGATTCTGAGGGCAGACTTATCGGTATCGTACCAGCAGAAGATGTAATCGACGTAGTTCACGAAGAGTTACAAGAGGACTTTGCTAATATTACAGGTATTTCAGATCAAGCAGAATCTTATATTGATGAATCATCGTTTAAAATTGCTAAAAATAGAACAACTTGGCTGGTAATATGTTTGATTACTGCTACAATGACAGGCTTTATTATTCAAAGATATGAAAGCCTACTTGCTCAAGCTGTGGTTCTAACCGCCTACATACCAATGCTAATGGACTCTGGTGGTAATGCAGGAAGTCAGGCTTCAACAACAATTATGACTCAACTTTACTCAGGAAATCTTTCAGCTAAAGACTTTGTAAAGGTAATTTTTAAGGAAATGAGAGTAGGTACTTTAGTTTCATTAGTCCTTGTAGCAATTAACTTTGTTAGAATCCTTATTGTTGATAACGTAAATATAGCAGTAAACATAACAGTATCTTTGACCTTGTTTTTAACAATAGTGATTTCTAATATAATTGGAGGACTCCTACCACTTTTAGCTGATAAATTAAATATAGATCCAACAGTAATGGCAGGTCCACTTATTACAACAATTGTAGATACAGGCGTACTATTAATTTATTTTGAAGTGGCATCTGTACTATTAGGTTTATAGAAAATTGCCGCATACTTAAATAAGTATGTGGTTTTTTATTTTGTTTTTATAATAAAGCTTTATAATTTAGCTAATATTATTAATAATAATCAATAATATTTAATAATTATCAAAATATAATTTGACAAGAAATATTTATTGGTGTATATTCTAGCTAATAACAAATAAAAGCTACGACATGGAAGAGTAGTTAGGAAAATCTTTTTAGAGAGGTATCGGTAGGTGAAAGATACTAAGATAACCTGATGAAAATCACCATTAAGCTTCCCACTGAAATGTAAGTGGTTGACGGGAGCTCCCGTTACAGAGCTATTCATTAAATGAATCAAGTGCATCATTAGATGAAGAAGAGTGGTACCGCGGATGGTAAAATTATGTATATTACCCTTCGTCTCTTTATCCAAGTGGAGTAAAGAGACGGAGGTTTTTTTATTCCCACAAAATTTAGGAGGAAAAAATGAAATTAAGAAAAAAATTCGCAGTCGGAATGTTATTAGCAGGACTTGTATTTACAGGTTGTTCAAATGGTGGAGAAAATGAGAGTAAAAAAGAGGCAAGTGAAGTTGTTAATCTAGGAAACTCTGCTCCTCTAACAGGACCTTTATCAATCTACGGTACTACTACCAATAATGGTATAAAGCTTGCTATAGAAGAAGTAAATGCCAATGGTGGTATTTTAGATAAAAATGTCCAGTGGTTTGAATATGACGATAAGGGTGAAATAACTGATGCAGTTACAAACTATAACAAATTAATGCAAGATGAGGTGGATGCTATTTTTGGTGGAGTACCATCAAAACCAGCCCTAGCTATAGCAGAATCAGCAGCTAATGATGAGGTGGTTTACATAACACCTACAGGTACTCAAGCAAACATTACAGAAGGCAAGGAAAATGCCTTTAGAACTTGCTTTACAGATCCATTCCAAGGTGAAGTACTAGCAAACTTTTCTAAAAATAAATTAGAAGCTAAAAAAGTTGCTATTCTAAGAAATCAGTCATCAGACTTCTCCATGGGAGTAGCTGACGTTTATAGTGAAAAAGCTAAAGAGCTTGGTATGGAAGTAGTGGCTGATGAGTCTTATGGAGATAGTGATACAGACTTTAAGGCCCAGTTAACTAAGGTAAGAAAAGAAAATCCAGATGTATTATTAATTCCAGATTATTATGAAAAAGTTGCACTAATAGTCCCACAAGTTAGAGAAGCTGGAATAGAAGCAACTCTTGTTGGTGCAGATGGCTGGGATACAGTCCTATCTGTAATGGATAAGTCAAACTTTGAAGCTATAGAAGGTTCATACTTTGCTAATCAATTTACCCTAGAAGATCTAAGTGAAAAGGTACAAAACTTTGTAAAAGCCTATGAGGAAAAATACGGAGAAAAACCATCTACATTCGCAGCAGAAGGTTATGATACTGTATACCTATACAAACAAGCTGTGGAAGATGCCGGAACAACAGAAATGGATAAGGTTGTAGAAGCCCTTAAGAATATAAAATTTGACGGTATAACAGGAGCATTTACATATGATGAAAATCACAACCCAATCAAGACAGCCAAGATGATGGAAATTGTAAATGGTGAATATAAGTTTGATAGTGATGCTGGAGTAGAAAGAAGTAATTAATAAATGACCCTTGTCTAAAATAAGGTTTACTTTTAAATTTGGCAAGGGAAATTATTTTTGAGAATAATCCGAAATAAAAAGGAGATTAAAATGGATTTTATAACCCAATTATTTAACGGCCTCCAGCTAGGTAGTATCTATGCCCTGGTAGCGCTTGGATATACAATGGTTTATGGAATAGCTAAGTTAATTAACTTCGCTCATGGTGATATCATCATGGTTGGAGGTTATACAGTTTTTTTAGCAATCCAACTACCGTTATTTAAAGCTGGCTTACCACTATGGCTTGCTATAGTGCCAGCAATTTTAGTTTGCACTATCCTAGGGGTAGTAATCGAAAGAGTGGCCTACAAACCACTTAGAAATTCTTCAAGAATTTCACTATTAATTACAACTATAGGTGTTTCATTATTTTTACAAAACTTATTCGTAAAGATATTCACATCAAGTGCTAAACCTCTACCAGCTATTTTCCCACAAGTATCCTTAAATTTTGGTGGAGTCCACCTATCATTTGCTACAATCATTACGATTTTAACTACAATTATTTTGACTTATGTATTAAATCTCTTTGTCAATAAAACTAAACACGGAAAGGCTATGCTTGCTGTAAGTGAAGACTATGGCGCTGCAGAGCTTGTTGGTATAAATGTAAACCAAGTAATGACTATGACCTTTGCGATAGGATCTGCCCTTGCAGGTGTGGCATCAGTATTATATGTAGCAAGCTATCCACAAATCCAACCCTTTATGGGTTCTATGCTTGGTATCAAGGCCTTTACAGCAGCAGTTTTAGGTGGGATAGGCTCTATACCAGGAGCTGTAGTAGGTGGCCTTATCCTTGGGATAATTGAGGTTTTAACCAGAGCATACTTGTCAAGTGCCTATGCTGATGCAATAGTTTTTGTAGTTTTGATAGTAGTTTTACTTGTAGAACCAAATGGTTTATTTGGTAAATTAGAGAAAGAAAAGGTGTGATGATATGTCAAAAAATAAAAGAAAAACTTATCTAATCACCACAGGCTTAGTAGTATTATTATACGCGATAATCCAAGGCTTGATATCAGCCGATGTTATAAGTAGGTATTGGCAGGGAATATTAAACTTAATATGTATAAATATGATTATGGCAACTAGTCTAAATCTAACTGTGGGTGTCCTTGGACAAATCAACCTAGGTCACGCTGGCTTTATGGCCATAGGGTCATATTCGGCTGCATTATTTCTTAAAAGTGGAATTGTAAGCGGGTTTCCTGCCTTTATTCTAAGCCTAATAGTAGGTGGCCTTGTGGCAGCAGTATTCGGTGTTATAATAGGACTACCGGTTTTAAGGTTGACAGGGGACTACCTAGCTATTGTTACTCTGGCCTTCGGCGAGATCATCAGAGTTTTGATAGAAAACCTAGACTTTACTGGAGGAGCTCAGGGACTTGCTGGTATACCTACTAGCAATGAGTTTGGCAGGTATTATTTCTTAGCAGTCTTTGTAATAACTATGATCTTTACCTGGGCGTCAAGTCGTCAAGGTAGGACAGTTTTATCAATAAGGGACAATGAGCTAGCAGCAGAGGCTTGTGGGGTAAATATAACCAAGTATAAGACTCAAGCTTTTACATTATCTGCTGTTTTTGCTGGAATAGCTGGTGCTCTTTATGCACAGAGTATAGGAGTCCTAGCGGCAAATATCTTTAATTACAACAAGTCATTTGACTATTTGGTAATGGTTGTCCTTGGTGGAATGGGATCAATAACTGGAGCAATATTCTCATCAATTGGTCTTACAATTATTCCTGAGCTTTTAAAACCAATGGCAGAATGGAGAATGGTAATCTACGCTGTAATCTTAATAGCAGTAATGATATTTAGACCACAAGGTTTACTAGGTAGGAAAGAATTTTCTTTAAGAAATCTATTAAAGATGGATAAGTACAAGAAAGGAGATGTAGAAAATGAATAGTAAGGAAGTTTTGAGTAAAAATGTTCTTGAGATTAATAATTTGAGCATCTCTTTTGGTGGACTTAAGGCTGTAGATGATGTATCGTTTAATTTAAAAAATGGAGAGCTTCTAGGACTTATCGGTCCCAATGGGGCAGGAAAGACCACACTTTTTAATATGCTATCTGGTGTATATACACCAACAAGCGGAGAAATTATCCTTGATGGTGAGCTTGTAAATGGAAATAATCCAGACAAGCTTTCTAAATTAGGTGTAGCTAGGACCTTTCAAAATATAAGGCTTTTTGATAACCTAACAGTTCTTGATAATGTAAAGCTTGCCATGAACCAATATACGGAATATGGAATTTTAACAGGAATGTTTAGACTACCAAAATATTGGAAAGAGGAAAATGCTGCGAGTGATCAGGCTAAAGAAATCCTAAGACTCTTTGATCTAGAAAAATATTTTAGAGCTTTTGCCGGTTCCTTACCTTATGGAGCTCAAAGAAAGCTAGAAATTGCAAGAGCCATGGCCACTCGTCCAAAAGTCCTCCTTCTTGATGAACCTGCTGCAGGTATGAATGAGTCAGAAACTCAAGAATTGATGGATTCTATAAAGATAATAAGAGAGAAAACTGGTGTTTCTATTCTTCTAATAGAACACGATATGAACTTGGTTTTAGGTATTTCTGAGAGACTCATAGTTTTAAACTATGGTGAAATCCTTGCTGAAGGTAATCCTCACGAAGTAATTTCCAACAAGGAAGTTGTTAAGGCATATTTAGGTAGTTAGGAATAGTTATGAGTATATTAAAAGTAGAGAATTTAAGTGTATCCTATGGAAATATTAAGGCTCTTAAGGGTATAAATCTGAGAGTTGAAGAAGGCGAAGTGGTTTCTCTTATTGGAGCAAATGGTGCCGGAAAAACAACCACTCTTCAAACAATTTCAGGCCTCTTGGCTATAGGTGATGGAGACATTTTATTTAATGGCAAGTCGATAAAAAAAGAAAAATCTTATAAAATCACAAGAGCAGGTCTTGCTCAAGTGCCAGAGGGAAGACGTGTTTTTCAAGGGCTTTCTGTTGAAGATAACCTAAGATTAGGATCTATTTCAGTAGATAGAAGTTCTGAAGAATTAAGAAGCGAGTTAGATAAGATATATAAGCTTTTTCCAGTTTTAGAGGAAAGGAAAAAACAAAAAGCAGGAACTTTATCTGGTGGCGAGCAACAAATGCTTGCCATGGGCAGGGCCTTACTCTCAAATCCCAAGGTTCTTTTATTAGATGAGCCTTCAATGGGATTATCACCACTTTTTGTAGATAAGATTTTTAATACAATAAGGATTTTGAAAGAAGAAGGTAGAACAATCTTATTGGTTGAGCAAAACGCCAATCTCGCCTTGGATGTAGCAGATAGGGCCTTTGTACTAGAGACAGGTAAGATTGTAAAAGAAGGTAAGGCATCTGATTTAAAAACAGATCCAGATGTAAAAGCTGCATATCTAGGTATATAAAAATAAGCCTCTCTTTACTATTATTAGTAAGGAGGGCTTATTTTTTTAACTAAAATTCTTTAGCTAGTTCATATAAAGTTTTAACATGGACTCCAGTTGCACCCTTGCCATTTATGCCTTGTGGCGCTGAAAGATAGGCAGTACCTGCTATATCTAGGTGGATCCAAGGTGTATCTTCAATGAAGTTTTCTATAAATTGGCCAGCAGTTATAGAACCTGCCATTGGGCCGCCAGAGTTTTTAACGTCTCCATTTTCAGATTCATTGTAAGTTTTATAAAATGAATCATTTGGTAAAAGCCAAATTTTTTCGTCCATTTTTTTGCTTGCGTCAAGGATTTTTTTAAAAGAACTCTCATCATTGGTAATTGAAGCTGTGTAAGTTTCTCCTAAAGCGCCAACAGCAGCACCTGTAAGAGTTGCAAGGTCAACAAGAAGAGCAGGTTTATATTCTGTAGCTGCGTAGTTAACTGCGTCTGCAAGAGTAATTCTTCCTTCTGCGTCCGTATTATCTACGTCAATTGTCATACCATTACGAGCCTTTATAATATCTCCTGGTTTGTAAGATTTTCCAGAAATGAGATTTTCACAAGCTGCTACGATGCCAATTACATTTACCTTAAGTTTATTAAGTGCAATAGCTTTCATAGCCCCTATTACAGATCCTGCACCACCCATATCAGCATGCATTGTCTTCATGCCCTTCGTTGTTTTTATTGAATAACCACCAGCATCATAGGTTAGTCCCTTTCCAACTAAGGCTAATGGGGCCTTACCTGCCTCTCCATGGAGGTATTCCATAACAATAAACTTTGGTTGTCTATCAGAACCCTTGGCTACCTCATAGTAGGCAGTAAGACCCATATCTAGGATTTGGTCCTTGTCGTAGATTTTGACATCTACACCTAGGTCAGAGAGGTTTTCGTTTGCTTTTTGGGCAAGAGTAGCTGGATAAATATCATTTGACCTTAGATTTACAAGGTCTCTAGCTAAAAATTGTCCCTCTAGGATATTTTTTAGCTCTTCTATGTCCTCTTCGTAGACTTTGAATTTATCATCTAGATAAACTTCTTTAAACAAGTTTTCCTTCTTATCTGACTTATAATAGGAAAAATCATAGGAAGCAACAATGATTGCTTCAACAAGGCTTAGGGCAAAGTCTTTATCATTTAGCCCTGTAGGATTGTCTATGATAGAAATACTTGGTACATCCTTATCTTTTAGAAAGTTTGCTAGACAAAGGAGAGCTTCTTTGAAAACTTCCTTATCAAACTTATCTTCACAACCAAGACCTAAAATAATCTTGCCGTCATTGGCCTTTATTTCTCCCTTAGAACCTTTAAAATATTCACAATCTTTTTGATCTTTAAAGGCAAAGAGTATCTGGTTTTTATCGTTTGTTTTAAAATCAACTTGCATACTATCCTCCTACTTTTACCATACAAGTAAAAAAATAATATTCATTCATTTATTAGATTAAAATAATAGTATATAATAGAAGCAAGGAGTTCTTATGGAGAATGAAATAATTTTACAAGATAAGACAAAAATATATTATAAAGAATATGGTAGCGGAGAAAATTTATTTTTCCTTCATGGAAATGATGGAGACATGACCTATTTTGAGTACCAAGTGGGTTATCTTTCAAGATACTTTCACCTCATATTGATAGATTTTAGGGATCATGGATATTCGACAAATGCTAAAGATAAGCTAAATTTTGAGCTATTGGCCAATGATTTAAAGGAAGTTTATGATAAACTTGGTATAAAAAAGGCTAGTCTTTTAGGTTTTTCTGATGGAGCAAATCTGTGCCTTATTTTCCATAAACTTTTTCCTGAATATATAGATAAGTTGATTCTTAATGCACCGAATGCTAGGTTTAATGGAATAACTCTTCCGGCAAAGATTTTAATGATTTTAGAAAATGCTTTTTGGTCAATACTTCCATTTTTTAAAAGAAACAAAAGGGTTGCCAAGCTTTTGTTATCAGATTTAAAAATTGATATAAAAGATTTAAGATCTATAGAAAAAGATACTTTAATAATTGTTGGATCACGAGATTTAATTAGGATTTCTCATATTAAGAAAATTGCTAAAAATATCAAGAATTCAAAACTTGTTATTGTTAAAAATGAAGGGCACAGGCTAGCAAGGAGTGCACCAGAGATTTTTAACAGGTTAGTTTATGATTTTATGAGAGGTAAATAATGAAGAAAATTAATAAATATAGAAATTCTTTAGTAAATTTATTATTGCTTGTTTTGATAGTAATATCTTTATATTATCTTGCCAAATCTGCCTTAAACATTTGGGTCAGAATCATTTTAGGTACCTGCCTGGTTGCTTTTTTTGTTAAAGTAGTTTTAAATTTTAAGGATGTTTTAAAAAGAATTAAGGAAAATTACGGCGAGATTGCCGCAAGACTTTTTAAAGAATCAATACAAAAGATTAACTCAGCTATGATAGGCTTTTATGGACTATCTTTCATTTTAACTGCTGATGTAAGTGAATATCTGTCTTATTTTCCTTTTAATGAGTTCTCTTTTGTAACAGTTGGACTTTTCAGGTCTTTTTTAGAGTTAATGATAGGATTTATCTTTATAGTAGTTTCTAGACTTTCCTTTTCAAGACAAAAGAAAGTGATAAATATTATATATCCATTATTGGCTTTTACTGGTATTTACTTATATCTGATTGGGGAGCCTTTTATTGTACTGTTACCCCTTCTTATTATAGGGGTATTTACGTATTTCACAAAGGACACCTTAGTCAAAGAGAGCTTTATCTATAGTATAGAAGAAGTCTTGATAGATTTAAGTTTTGGAATCTTTTGGGTTATAATGTATTTTAAAAATACTTTTACCACAAGACCTTTAACTAGTTTTCCTTTAGTTTATAAATTTGTATTTTTTGCCTTTACATTTTTAGCTATGGCCCTTATTCTAAGATTGATACTTTTATATATGAAGGGGCACGAAGATTTTCTAGATAAGCCAGATTTGGAAGAATACTTAGAATTTTTATATACTAATAACAAAAATTCGTCTACATCTGCAGGGCTAGGCCTAGTTGGAGATAAATATATATATTATTATGAAAAAGAAAATCAGAAACAACTGGCTTTTATCTATCAAATAGTAAATAATAAGATAATTGTAATGGGAGAGCCAATTGGGGATCAATTATATCTTGAAGAAGGTCTTAATGACTTTATAAGCAAGTGTGATGCTTTATCTTTAAATCCAATTTTTTATGAAGTAGGAAGGGAATTTACTCTTTTGCTCCACGATTATGGATATGATTTTATGAAATTTGGAGAAAATGCTTTTATAGATTTGGATGAATTTACTTTAGCAGGAAGAAAAAAATCAAGTTTAAGAAATATTTTAAATAGGTTTGAAAAAGATGGTTATAAATTTAAGATTGTAAACCCACCGTATGATGCTAGTACTTTAGAGAGACTAAAAGAAATCTCAGACAAGTGGCTTAGAGGTCGTGAAGAAAAAGGATTTTCTATGGGTTTTTTTGATAGAGAATATCTAAATAATTCAAGCCTCGCTATAGTTTTGGATCAAAATGGGGAAATAACAGCTTTTACAAGTCTTATGCCAAATTACGATGAAAAAATCCTAACCATTGACCTAATGCGTTATGATCTAGATATGAAGTCCAATTCCATGATGGACTACTTATTTTTAAACCTATTTATTTATGCCAAAGATAAGGGATATAAATATTTTAACCTAGGTATGGCACCTCTTTCTAATGTAGGTATTTATAAGTCGGCCTACCTGTCTGAAAGGATTGCTTCTTTTATATTTAAGTATGCAGATAGCTTTTATCCTTTTCAGGGACTTCGTAATTATAAGTCTAAGTATGCTACAAATTGGGAAAGCAGGTATACTTGTTTTGCTAAGGGAAACTTTATTATCACGTCAATATTGGCAATAATTGCTGCAGATAAGGGAAAAATTGAGGAGGAATAATATTTATATATATTTATTAGAAGTAAGAATAAAAATTTATAACAGTTTTTCTTTGAAAGATAAGAGAAAAATAGTGAGAAGTATATTAGACTACTCAAGGAATAATATGGATGTTTCAGCTTCAGAAGTGGCAGATCATGAGTTTATTAATATGTCGAGCCTTGCCTTTGTATCTGTTTCTAATGATAATATGATTTCAAAATCTATTTTAGAAAAGATTATAAAAAGAATTGAGGAAAATTATCAAGTTGAAATTATTGAAGAAAACATGCAAAGATTAGTATAAGTAGCTTGGGGGTATGAATGAAAAAAAGAAAAGGAGATTTTATGAAGATAATTTGTTATAGCAAGTGTTCAACTTGCAAAAATGTTTTAAAGACCATGGATGAAAAAGGTCTATCATATGAAACAAGGGATATTAAGGAAGATAATCCTACTAAGGAAGAGATTAAAAAATGGCATGAGGCTACAGACTATGATATTAAGAGGTTTTTTAATACATCTGGCATGATTTATAGACAAGAAAATCTTAAAGATAAACTAAAAGATATGACTCTTGATGAAAAATATGAGAAGCTTGCAAGTGACGGTATGCTTGTAAAAAGACCAATATTATTTCTAGATGATGGAGAAATTCTTGTAGGGCCTGATGTAAGAAAATACGTTGAATCGTTATAAACTATTGCAAATTATCTGGTAAAAGCGTATCATATAAAAAACTTTAGGGGTTAAATATGAGAAAAAAATTAAATTTATCAGAAATTTTATTGATTGGCTCCTTACTTTTTGGTTTATTTTTCGGTGCTGGAAACTTAATTTTCCCATTGGAATTAGGCCAAAGATCTGGAGCTAATATTACTTTAGTAACTATAGGATTTATACTTTCTGCGGTTAGCTTACCAATCCTTGCGGTGGTGGCAACTGCAGCAAGTGATAGCGAAAGCTTATTTGACTTGTCAAAGGCTGCTGGCAACAAGTTTGCCTATTTTTTTACCACACTTTTATATCTTACAATAGGCCCTGGTTTTGCCATACCAAGAACTGCGACAACTACATATGAGGTTGTATTTGAAGGAAGCAAAAGATTTTATAATAGCTTTGGACTTTTAATATTTTCCTTAGTATTTTTTGCTTTGGTATTATATTTTTCAATTAAAAAAGCAAAACTTATAGATACTATTGGTAAGTACATGACACCATTATTTTTGATATTATTGTCATTTTTATTATTACTTACTATCTTTAAACCGATGGGTTTAGTGGGAACAAATTCTCCAGAGGCTAAATATGCTAATAGTCCTGTTGCCGTAGGATTTGTTGATGGTTATAATACCCTAGATGCACCGGCAGGTCTTGCTTTTGCAATTATTATAATCTCAAATATTAAAGAAATGGGCGTTACAGCTAAAAAGTCAATGGCACTAGAAACATTAAAATCAGGTTTAGTCTGTTTTTTAGCTATGTCAATTATCTACGCAGGATTATCTTTTATGGGAGGCGCTGCAGCAAATATCCTTGATGAGTTTGAAAATGGCGCAGTTATTTTAGCTAAGATATCAGAATATTATCTTGGTAATCTTGGCCATATACTTTTATCTATAATAGTGTTTATTGCTTGTCTAAAAACAGCTATTGGTCTTGTTTCAGCTTGCTCTGAGATGTTTGAAGAGATGTTTAACCATAAGTTTACCTATAAAACGTATTGTGTCTTTTTTTCTTTAGTTTCATTATTAATAGCAAATTTGGGTCTTAAACAAATCATTGCCTTATCTTTACCTGTATTGATGTTTATATATCCTATCTCAATAGTGCTAATTACCTTGTCGATTATTTCTATATTTATAGGAAAGAGAAAGTTTATTTATCAAATAAGCTTGGGAGTAACAGGAATCTTTGCCTTTTTAGACTTTTTAAAGACAAGTCCAGAATTTATAAGCAAGTCAGTTTTTGTTACAAAATTATTAGATATAGCAAATGCAAGTCTACCTGGATTTGAAATAGGATTTGCCTGGGTAATACCAGCAATTCTTGCATTTTTCCTAGGGCTTATCATAGATAAGAAGCTCATTAGAAATTGAATTTAAATTATTTATAAGTATGATATTATTTAGATTTATGAGAGGTAAATATGAGTGATTTTATACTAAGTGCTAGTTCGACTGTGGATGTACCAAGAGAAGAGCTAGAAAAAGAAAATATAAAATGGATAGGCTTCCCTTACCAGATAGATGATGTAGATTATATTGATGATTTGGGTCTAACTATGAAATTAGAAGACTTTTATCAAAAGTTGATAGATGGATCTATAGCTAGAACAAGTCAGATAACTTATATAAAATATATAGAGTATTTTGAAAAGCTATTAGAAGAAGGTAAGGATATTCTTCATCTTTGCCTATCATCTGGAATGACAAGCGGTGTACAACAAGCACTCATGGCAAAAGAAGAGCTTGAAGAAAAATATCCAGAAAGAAGAATATATATTGTTGACAGTCTAACAGCAACATCAAATGAAGGCCTAATCCTACTTGCACTAAACGAGCTTCGCAAGGAAGGAAAATCGATTGAGGAAGTTTATGCCTGGGCTCTGGAAAACAGAAAATTGGCAAATGCTGTATTTTTTACTTCTGATTTAACTTATCTTGTAAGGGGAGGTAGGTTATCAAAGGCAGCAGGATCCTTTGGAAATCTTTTAAATATTTGTCCAATGATGGAATCAAATACTGAAGGTGAAATAGTAGTTATAGAAAAGATTAGGACAAAGAAGAAAGCTATGAAGGTTCTTAATAAAAAGATAAGAGAGCGTATTATAGAAGATTTTCCATATAATAATAAAATTATCGTTGTCCACACAAATTCCTATGATGATGCGGTAGAACTTAAAGAAAGACTTGAACACTCTTTAAAAGACTATAAAGGTGAGATTGTCATATACGAAATAGGAACAACAGTAGGAAGTCACCTAGGTCCAGGAACAGTTGGTGCATGTTTTTGGGGAGAAGGAAAAACAGAATAAGAAGGTCCGCTTAGGCGGCTTTCTTTTTTTATGAGGTAAATTATGAGATTAAGACACAAACCAAATGCTATTCCAACTATGATGGAAAGCTCTTACATAATATTTGATCCAGAAAATCATAAGGGATCTTGGAAAGATTTATTTAAAAATAATAATCCAATTGAACTAGAAATAGGTGCAGGAAAGGGAGACTTTATAGTAAATAAGGCTATGAGTAATCCAGGGATAAATTACCTAGCACTAGAGATGAATACAAATGCTTTTGTATCAGCCTGTAGAAAAATTGAAGAAAATGAGCTTTCAAATGTCTATGGCATTGTCGGTAAGGCTGAAGAGCTTATGGATATGTTTGACGAAAATGAGATTTCAAAGATGTATCTTAATTTTTCTACACCTTGGCCTAAAAAACGCCACAACAAAAGAAGACTTTCGCATAAAAACTTTTTGAAATTGTATCAAGTAATTTGCAAGTCTGGTTCAGAAATCGAACTAAAAACTGATAACGAAGACTTTTTTGAAGGTAGCTTGACCTATATGGAAGACTTTGGAATGGAGATAATAAAAGTAGATAGAGACCTAGATGAAGAAAATTCAATAGTTACAGAATACGAAAGAAAATTTAGGGACAGGAATATGCCAATTTTCTATTTAATAGCAAAAATTAATTAGAATATTAAAAAAAATAAAGTAAAGTTTAAATAAATAGATAAATAGGGAGAAAAAATGAAAAAAACTAAAAAAATGATTACAGGACTAGTAGCAGCAATTGTCATAATTTTCATTTCTTATTTTTTTGGTATGAAGGCTAGCCTGTTTAAAACAGAGAATGAAATATCGTCAGAAATCATTAAAAATCAAATCTTATCGGTAAAAGAGTTAACAACACTTAAGTATAAGTACACAAATGTTGGCTCTTTTGAAAATCAATCAGAATTTTATGGTATGAAATTACCTTTTACCCAAAAGAAATTTATTATTTCTTATGATGGAGAGGTTAATGCTGGTATTAACTTAGAAGAGGCAAAGATAACATTAAATAAAGATGATCAAAAGATTATTATTAATATCCCTCATGCTGGGATATTAAACCATTCTATTGATGAGGATTCATTAACAATTTTCGACGAGAAAAATTCTATCTTTAACCAATTAGAAGTAAAAGATTTTTCAGACTTTAGAAAAGATGAGATGAAAAAGGTAGAAAAAGATCTTGAAGAAAAAGGCTTCTTAGAAGAAGCTGATGAAAAAACACAGGAAGCTATAGTAGAAATCCTAAAGATAAACCTATTATTAGAAGAATATACAATTGAATTTAAGTAAAAAATGCACTTAGAATATAGATTCTAAGTGCATTTTTTTGGTAACCTTCAGTCAATCTTTTAAAGTAATAACTAAAATCCGAGATGCGCTACAAATTTTCCTATCTCATAGCCAAACTTATAAAATAGAAAGATGGTTATGAGAGATGCTAGTATAAAATATGATGCTGGGTAATCTTTTTTATATTTTTTTATACGGTCCATAAATTTTCCTCTACTTAAATTTTCTGTTCTTGTATTTAATTATATAATATTGTAAGTCTATATGGATAAAAATCAACTTGAATCACAAAGTTAACTTATAGATTAGGCTAACCAAGGGATAGAGGATTATTTGGTGGGTGAGATATATTGTCATCGAATATCTACCGATTTTTCCTAGTGGATTTTCTTTTATGTCAAAATTGTAAAAGTTTTTTATTTGTAAAAATTTCCCCAAAGAAAGACCTGCTAATAAGGCAAAAAGCCAAGGAATTAATGGAAAGTAGTCATTTGAATAAAAGTCAAATGATGGAAAACCTATGGGGAATAAATTCTTTTGGTAAAGACCATTAAAAAAACTATTAGCCCCTAAAAGTCCAGCTGGAATTTTGTAGGAAAAGGCAAAGGCAATTATAAATATCGGCCAAAGCCTAGGGCCAATTGACTTTTGTATAAGGCCACTGATTATCATTGATAGACCAAGGCCGTTTAAAACTCCCCATATTATCAACTGGTCTTTGGCAAAAAAATATGTGATTAGTGTGATTGAAAATCCGATTAAGCTAGTGATTATTCCTCTTTTTATATTTTTATTTGGATTTAAAAAACTAGATGTAATACCAGATATGGTAAAAAATGACAAAGCAATTGACAGTTGCCAAATTTTATTAAAAACAGTCCCATCATAGAAATCCAAGGTCCAGTAGTAGTTTATATTGTAAAATAAGTGAAAGAGGACCATTGATATTATAGTAAGACCTCTAAAACTATCTATAATTTGTATTCTTTTCATAAAATCTCCTGCTCTTATTATAACATATGGTAAAATAAACTTATAAAGTTTCTGGAGGAAATATGAAAAAATTTGACGATTATTTAGATTATTTATATGGTAGAGGATCTTCCGGTGGAGATCACACTCTTAAAAATATAACCAAGGTGATGGAAGCTTTTGACAATCCACAAGATAAGATAAAAACCATTCATGTGGCTGGTACCAATGGCAAGGGCTCAACAGCTAAGATGATAGCGAATGCTCTTTCTAAGAAAGTTAAATGCGGGATTTTCACTTCACCATATATGGTAAGGATAAATGAAGAAATTTCGATAAATGGTGAAGATATTAGCGATGAAGATTTTTGTGACCTTATGAGAAGGATTAAGCCTGTTGCAGAAAAATTTGATGAAGAGGGATGCCATATAACATATTTTGAGTTCTTAACTGCTATGGTTTATTTGTATTTTTATGAGCAAAAAGTAGATGTAGCTGTAATAGAAGTAGGTATGGGTGGTAGTCTAGATTCCACAAATATTATTAAAAATCCTATCGCTTCTGTTATATGCTCTATATCAATGGATCACATGAATGTATTAGGATCCACAATTGAAGAAATTGCTAGTAATAAGGCTGGAATCATAAAAAGAAATTGTCCGGTTTTTGTCTACCCACAAACCAGCAAAGAAGCTTTTGAGGTTATAAAGGATAAAGCTAGTAAGGAAAATTCTCATCTTTATACCTATGATAAGGCACAGATTAATATAAAAGAGCTTTCAAATAAAGGCAATATTTTTGATTTTAAAGGCTACGAAGATGTAAAAACTACCCTCAGGGGCAAACATCAAATTTATAATGCAAGTCTTGCCCTTTTGGTATTAGACTATCTTAAGGATGAATTTAGCCTAAGTGAAGATGATATTAAAGATGGTATAAAAGAAACCTATAATTCCGGCAGGCTTGATCTTGTAAGCACTAATCCAAGAGTCTTATTAGATGGCTCTCATAACAAAGAATCAATTGATGCACTTATCGAAAGTTTAGAAAATTTTGATTATGATAGATTAATTGTCGGTTTTTCAATACTTAAAGATAAGGACCATAAGGATATTATAAAAAAAATTGCAAGCCTATCTGATAAACTTATTATTACTTATATTGATGATAATCCTAGGGCGCTAGAAAGCTCTGAGATAGAAAAAGAGGCAAGAGAATTTACTTCGGATATTGTAGTCATCAATGATAATAAGAAAGCTTATGAAAAGTCTTTAGAGGAGGCAGGAAATTCTGATCTTGTACTTTGGTGCGGCTCTCTATATCTTGTCGGTAAAATTTTATCTCTTGTAAAAAACTAAATTAGCTTGTTATCGGACAAGAAATGCTAAATATTATATGATAAGAAGTATATAAATAATTAATGGGTATATATGAAAATTAAGAAATTTATGTTATATATATAAGTTGTTGCAATTAGGTACGCTGTTGTCATGTTTTCAGGCTTTATGGCTGGTATAGGCGGAGCTTCCATGTCACTAGCAGAGTTGTAAGTGTGTTTTCTCCAACTTTAATAGCAGGCCAAGGCTATATCGCTCTTGTATGTGTAATTTTTGGAAATTGGAAACCACAAGGAGTTTTAATAGGTTCGCTTTTTTTGCCTAACAAAGGCAATTGCGACATATTTAACAGGAACAAGTATTCAAATACCTATGGAGTTTGTGTTAATGATTCCATATATTTCAATCTTAATATTTTTGATAATATTTAATAAAAAATCCGATGCTCCTAAGGCAAGCGGTAAGCCTTATTTTACTGAAGATATTGGATGAAAAAATCGTCCTTGGACTTAGGTCTATGGACGATTTTTATTTAACATCTTTACTTTTGTGTAAAATTCAGAGGGTAGAGCCTTCTTATTATTTCTTTTTTTACTCGAAAGAATAAATAAATTCTCTTTTGCCCTTGTCATAGCAACATAAAAGACTCTTCTTTCTTCTTCTAGGCTATCTTCTGGATTTTTTTCATAGTCTATGATTGGAAATTCATTTTTGTTCATATCTATTACGAAGACTCTATCATATTCAAGTCCCTTGGACCTATGAATAGTTTGAAGAATGATATTTGTTGGAGTCATTAGCCTAATTTTTTTCTTAAGATTTAGGATTTTCCTATCAAAATCATCTATTGTTTCTAAGTCTTTGGTGAAATTAATAAGGCTTTCTATAAAAAGATCCTTATTTATTATTTCCTCTGCAAACTTATTTGCCTTGAGAGATGAATACTCTTTGTAGCCTAGGTATTTATATATATAAGAAATTTTTCTAGGCAAAGTAAGCTTCCTAAGATGCTTTAGTTTTTTCTCGATATCATATAAAGAATTTTTTCTATCATAGTCTAAAGTTTCGTAGAAAAAGTCAAATACATCTTGGTTTTTTGGCTTAATATTAAGCTTTTCTATTTCTGTCTTTTTAAGAAAAGTTCTTATCTTATAGTAAATATTTTCGAAAGCCTCAACATTATTAAAATCTTGAGAAAAATTTATTATGTCAAAAATATCATCTATAATTTGAGATTTAAAAAATTCTAGAAAATCTTCATTAATATTAAAGTCAATGCCATCTTCTAATAAGAAGGTAACTAGGTTTATTGCTGAAATATTATTTCTAAATAAAATAGCATTAGACTTCGACAAATCAAGATTTTCTTTGATAAAGTTATACTGATCGTAAGCATCTTTTAAGGTTTTAATGATGATTTTATCGCCTTCTGCTTTATTACTGGTTAGTTTTTTTTCATAACGAAAATTATTTTCTTTAATAAATTCTCCTGCAATCCTTGTTATATTTTTACTTGACCTATGATTTTCGTTCATAATAATAAGGTTCGCCTTTGGATAATAGTTTTTAAAATTTAAGAGATACTCAGGATTAGCTGCTCTAAAGGAATAAATCGACTGGTCATCATCTGCTACTACCATTAAATTATTATTTAATCCGACAATTCTATTTAGTATCTCAAATTGCAATAGTGAGGTATCCTGGCCTTCATCTAGCTGAAAATATTCGTATTTTCGGTGAAGCGATTTTAAAAGCTTTGGATTTTCATCTAAAAGTTTTAAGGCTAGAGTCTGCATATCATCAAAGTCTATGTAGTTGTTTGCTTTTTTAAAACTTTCATATTTTTGATAGACTTTTTCTATATTTTTTATCCTTACTTTTTTGAGGTAGGATTCATCCAGCATGGCATTTTTCATAAAGGAAGTTTCTGTAAAAAAAGTTAATAAATCTTCTCTAGAAATTTTTTTGTTGTTGATTTCTTGATAGATTCGCCTAACTAGATCATATTTGTTGTAGGAATCAGTAGTTTCTAATAGCCTTAATTCTTTGTGGAATTTTTTTAAGTAATTTCTAATGATAAGGTAGCAAAAAGCGTGGATAGTCATGATATTAGTATTATCACTTCCATAGCGATTTTTCATATCAAGAGCTTGAGTTCTAGAAAAAGTAAGTGTTAAAATTTTTTTAGGATTTGTAATTTGACTTAAATTTTTTATTCTTTCTAGAAGCATGGTTGTCTTGCCTGCGCCTGGCACTGCAAGGACTAGACAGGGTCCATCAACAAAATTCGCTGCCCTTTTTTGTATATTTGTTAACTGCATATTATTATAATACCATCTATTTTTTTGAAAAATATGATAAAATAGAAGGTAGGTATAGTATAATAATAGTAGTAGAATAAATATATGGGGGAAAATATGCTTACAACACAATTTTTAAAATCTAGAACTTCAACAAGAGATTTCAAAGATATGAATCTAAGAAAAGAAGATTTAGAAAAAATCGATAAGATAATTGATTCAGAAATTATTAAATTAGGTAAAGATGACCTAGCTTTTATAGTTCAAACTAATGGAGAAGCTGTTTATAAAGCTCTTGATGGCAAAGCAGGCTATAGAGGAATTATGATAAAAGCACCAGCTTATCTTGCTCTAAATACTCTAAATGACAACCCTGCAAGTCTTGTAAAGGGAGCTTATGGTGTAGAAGAAATTATAACAGAACTTGACAATCTAGGTATCGGCAACTGCTGGATTACTCTGGAAGAAGTTGAAGAAAGTGCAAAAAAAGCTGCTTTTGACTATGATAAGGGAGATGTTAGACTTCTTCTTGCTATAGGCTATCCAGTAGATGAAACAATTAGAGAACACAAATTCGATGATAGAAAAGGTATAGGAGAATTTGTATTTGTTGATGAACTAGGAAGAAAAGCTACTGATGAAGAGCTTGAACAAAGAGGTCTTGATGAAATCTTTGCTTATGCAAGGTTTGCACCATCAGCTTATAATGCTCAGCCATGGAAATTCCTAGTAGTAGAAGATTTAATTAAACTTTATATTGAGGACTATAAGGGAAGTGTTAACCTACTAGATGCTGGTATAATCATGTACTACCTTGACAAATTAGGTGAATCTATCTCTATGGGATCAAACTGGGATATCAATCCAGAAATTAATGACGATAAATACGTTTATATAGCAAGTAAACAATTATAAGTTGAAGGGCGCTTAGGCGTCCTTTTTAGGAGAGTGATATATTGATTAGAATATATAATGAAAGTTATTTTGAAAAAATGAGAGAGGCAGCTAGGGTTTTGTGCCAAACCCACCTTGCCTTAAAAGAAATAATTAAGCCGGGTCTAACTACTAAAGACCTGGATAAGTTTGCAAATAAATTTATAACAGACCATAAAAAAGCAATTCCAGCCCAACTAGGCTACCAAGGTTTTCCCTTTACTCTTTGCACATCTGTAAATGATGAAATTTGTCATGGTTATCCAAATGATAGAAAGCTCCAAGAAGGCGATATTTTATCAATTGATAATGTGGTTAATCTTGATGGAGGCCTTGCCGATTCATGCTGGACTTATACAATTGGTAATATGAGCGAAGAAGACCAAAAGCTTGTTGATGTAAATCTTGAGGCTTTAAATAGAGCAGTAAAGGTTGCAATTCCTGGAAATAGAATAGGAGACATAGGTGCGGCTATCCAAGAATATGTTGAAGATGAAAATGGATTTTCAGTAATTAGGGATTTTATAGGCCACGGTATAGGTAAAGAAATGCATGAAGATCCACAAGTGCCTCATTATGGCAAGGCTGGTAGAGGACCAAGGATAGAAGCTGGTATGGTCTTTACTATAGAGCCAATGATTGCTCTAGGTGATTGGCATATGAAAGTCGATGATAACGGCTGGACTGCTAGAACTGTTGATGGGTCAAAGGTAAGTCAATTTGAACACCAACTTATAATCCACGAAGATGGACCTGAAATTATTACAGATCAAGCTAAGTATAGTTTAGATGAAAGTGATTATGACTTTATAAAAAATTACAAATTTTAGTAAAAAAAGAACTGAAGTAGGATTAACTTTATAATCCGCTTCAGTTTTTTATTACCTATTTAATTCTAGTTCTATTTGGTTTTTGGTATTTTCTCTTTCGGCCATTTTTTCATTATAACAGGACCTGCACAATGGCTCGTAAACGTCTTCTGAACCTATTTGTATTCTTGAATCATCGCTTGATTTTCTATAAGATGCCCAGGCGTCTTCACCACATGAGGCACATATTGCGTGATGCTTTACTAGTTCATCAGCAAGGGGCATAATCTCTTTTATTATCTCAAAAGGTTTTGTTTTATAATCCATATCAAGTCCTGATACAACTATAGTAATGTTTTTGGCCATAAGTTTATTAAAAATTTCAACAACTTCATTAGGATCGTTTGGAAAAAATTGTAACTCATCTATACCGATGGCATCTACTTCATTTTGTCTAGCGTAGGCTAAGATTTCATTTAAATCTGAGATTTTCTTTGCATCTAAGGATAGATTATCATGGGAGACGATTTTTTTGTCGCTATCCCTATTATCAACTGCAGGTTTGAAGGCTACAGTTTTGTAATTTGCAATTGTCATCCTATATAGCTCTCTCCACAATGATGTGGTTTTGCCAGAAAACATTGAGCCTGTGTGTACTATTAATTTGCCTTGTTTTTTAATCATTTTTTTAAACATTGAATTTAAATTCTACCACGTCGCCGTCTTGCATGATATAGTCTTTACCTTCCATGCGTAGTTTGCCGTTTTCCTTAGCTTTATTCTCACTGCCTGCTTCTATAAGATCGTCATAAGAAATTATATCCGCCATTATAAAACCACGGGCTATATCTGAGTGGATTTTACCAGCTGCATCTTGGGCGCGAGTTCCTTTAGTAATTGTCCATGCACGAGTTTCAACTTCACCTGTAGTCAAAAATGAAATTAGGTTTAAAGTTTTATAAGAATCTCTTATTACCCTATCAGTTCCTGATTCTGTTAGGCCAATCATTTCAAGAAACTCTTCTCTTTCTTCTTCTGTCTCAAGTTCTGAAATTTCTTGCTCAATTTTAGCAGATACTACTGATACTTCTGCATCTTCTGTTTTTGCAAATTCCCTAACTGCTTCCACGTATTTATTACCTTCGCCGTCATCTGCTGCATCATCTTCGTTTACATTACATACGTATATGATTGGTTTGGTTGATAAAAGTTGGTAGGATCTCAAAAGTTTTTTCTCTTCATCGTTGAGGTCTAAAATCCTTGCTGATTTTCCTTCTTCAAGGACAGCTATAATTTTTTCAAGCACTGCCACTTCAGCTCTAGCGCTTTTATCAGCTCTAGCTACTTTTTTCTTTTTCTCAAGAACTTTATCTACAAGCTCAAGGTCTGAAAGGATAAGCTCTAAATTTATTGTTTCAATATCTCTAAGTGGGTCGACAGATCCATCAACATGGGTTACATTTGGATCATCAAAGCATCTTAAAACTTCAACGATAGCATCAGTTTCTCTGATATTTGATAAAAATTTATTACCTAAACCTTCACCTTTGCTTGCACCTTTTACAAGGCCTGCTATATCGTAAAATTCAACAACAGCTGGGACTATCTTCTTTGACTTGCTCATTTCTGCTAGTGTATTCAATCTATTATCAGGTACATTTACCAAACCAACATTTGGATCAATTGTAGCAAAAGGATAGTTTGCGACAAGGGCACCTGCTTTTGTTATGGCATTAAATAATGTTGATTTGCCAACATTAGGTAAGCCTACTATTCCTAGTTTCATCTTATTCACTCTCTCTTTTTATTTATTTTTATAACGCTTATATTATAATGGATTTAAAGAAAAAATCAATCATTCATCTCTTTATATTAAGACTTTAAGTCTGGTATAATAATATATAGAAATAATATTAAAGTATGATAAAATATTATTACAAGCTTTGGCAAGGAGTACTTGCCTAATTTAATGATTAGGAGATAGAGATGAATATAGATGAAAGATTAGAAAAATTAAGGTCTTTAATGAGAGATAGAAAGCTAGATTGTTACATAGTAGCTACTTCAGACCCACACCAATCTGAATATTTAGCTGACTATTATAAAACAAGAGAATTTATTTCTGGTTTCACTGGATCTGCCGGTACAGCAGTTATTACTTTAAAGGAAGCGAAGCTTTGGACAGATTCTAGGTACTTCTTACAGGCACAGAAACAATTGGCTTCATCTGAATTTGAACTAATTAAGATGGGCGTGGAAGGGTATCCAACAGTTTTGGAATACCTAGATGAAAATATTCCGGAATTTGGCAAAATCGGCTTTGATGGTGAGTGCTATTCTGTAACAGGCTATAAAGATTTATCAGAAAATATGGGATCAAGAATTTTAGTTTCTGACCTAGATTATATTTCAAAAATATGGACTGATAGACCAGAGCTTCCAAAAGATAAGATATGGATTCACGATGATAAGTATTGCGGATTGAGTCTAAAAGAAAAGCTTGGTATTTTAAGAGAGAAAATGGCATTAAATCATTGCGATTATACTTTTATAGGTGCACCAGAAGATATATGCTATCTGTTAAACATAAGGGGTAATGATGTGGACTATAACCCAGTTGTCCTCTCTTACATGTTAGTATCTCAAGATAAGGCAAGCTTATGTGTAGACTATGATAAGCTTGATGGAAGTTTACGCGATTATCTAGAGGAAAATGACATTGACCTTTATTCTTATGAATATATCTACACCTTGCTTAAAAATATTCCAGGCAAAAATAGAATTTATCTAGATCCTTCAAGGACAAATGTAGCTGTCTATGACGCTATAAATTCAAATGTTAAGATTAGCCAAGGTATAAATCTAACAACTTATATGAAATCAATTAAGACTGATAAGGAAATTGAAAATATAAAAAAAGCCTATATTTTAGATGGAGTAAGTCTTGTTAAATTCTTTAATTGGTTGGAAGTTGGAGCCAAGACAGGATCATTAAATGAGCTTGTTGCTTCAAATAAGCTTCATGATTTAAGATGTGAAAATGAAAGCTTTATTGAAGATTCTTTCGAAACAATAGCTGGCTATAAGGAAAATGCAGCTATAGTTCACTATGCACCTTCAAAAACTGGTTCTAAAACTATAAGAGATGAGGGGATGATCTTAGTTGATTCCGGTGGTCATTATAAGGAAGGCACTACTGACATCACAAGGACCCTTGCCTTAGGTGGATTAAGAGAAAATGAAAAGACTGACTATACATTGGTTTTAAAATCATTTTTAAGTCTATTTTTAGCTAAGTTTAAAAATAAAACTAAGGGTAATAGGCTTGATATGATTGCTAAATATCCACTATGGAAGGCTGGTAAGGACTTTTTCCACGGCACAGGTCATGGAGTTGGATTTGTTTTAACAGTTCACGAAGGTCCTCAAGCAGTTTCTGAAAGAAATGAGGAAGAGTTTGTAGAAAATATGACTACTTCTATTGAGCCTGGTCTTTATATAGAGGACAGCCATGGAATTAGAATAGAAAATGAAGCTTATGTTAAAAAGGCCTTTGATAATGAATTTGGTCATTTCTTAGAATTTGAAACTCTAACTTATGTGCCACTTGACACTAGACCTATAAAGACAGAAATGCTTACTACAGAAGAGATTGATTGGGTAAATAATTACAATAAAAAATGCTACGAGCTTCTAAGTCCATATCTTGAGGGAAATGACTTAGAATATTTGAAAGAGAGTTGTAAGGAAATTTGAGTCGAAAAGAACTTAAAGAAAAATTAAAAGAATTACCAGCCAAGCCAGGTGTATATATAATGAGAAATGCCGAGGATGAAATAATTTATGTTGGCAAGGCTATTTCTCTAAAAAATAGAGTAAGGCAGTATTTCGACAATAATAAAAACAAAGGAGCCAAGGTTCTAGCTATGGTAAGCCATATAGCAAACTTTGAGTATATAATTGTACAAAATGAAGTTGAAGCTTTGGTTCTTGAGTCTAATCTAATAAAGAAAAATAGACCAAAATACAATATAGTTTTAAGAGATGACAAGCAGTATCCTTATATCAAAATTAATAATGAAAAATATCCTAGGATACAAAAGGTAAGACAGGTGCATAAGGATGGGGCTAATTATTTTGGACCTTATCCAGATGCCTATGCTGTAAACGATGCTATAGATCTATTTCATTCCTACTATCCTTTTAGGACCTGCAATTTAAATTTCGATAAGGGCCAAAGTCTTGATAGACCTTGTTTAAATTATTTTATAAAAAGGTGTAACGGTCCATGCATAGGTGCAGAAGATGAAGACAGGTATCTAAAAAATATGGATAATGTTAGACAGTTTCTTGATAAAAAAGATAGAGTCATACCTGATTGGGTCCTAGATAAAATGAATGAGGAAAGCAGCAAGCTTAATTTTGAAATGGCTGCTAAGTATAGAGACTATTATAGAGCTTTATCTATTATTTCTGAAAGACAAAATGTTACCGAAACTACTGGCGAAGACGTCGATATAATAGCCTTAAGTAAGGGGATTTCAACAATAGTTGTCCAAGTGTTTTTCATGCGTAAGGGTCACATCGTTGATAGGGAACATTTTATAATTAAAAATGAATATGCGGAAAAAGAATCTGATATTATATCATCCTTTATTAAGCAATTTTATTTGGATTTACTTTTTATACCTAAGGAGATTCTTGTTCAAACAATGCCTAATGATTTAGAAATCATTACTGATTACCTAAATCAGAGAAAGGGTTCTAAGGTTAATATTCATCAGCCAAAACTTGGTAAAAAATATGAACTCATTACCATGGCTTCTAGAAACGCTCACGATATGCGAATTAAGTATGAAAAAAGAATTGACAAAAAAGAGAGAAATAAGTCTTCTGGCATAACTCAGCTTAAGGAAATTTTAAACCTAGAAAAAATAAATAGGATTGAAGCTTACGATATTTCAAATACATCTGGAGTTCAATCTGTTGGATCTATGGTTGTTTTTGAAAATGGTATCTCAAGTCCTAAGGAGTATAGAAAGTTTAAGATAAAAACTGTTGAAGGACCAAACGATTACGCATCTTTGAAGGAAGTATTGACTCGTAGATTAACAAATGCTAAAAAAGAGATAGCTAAGGGTAGTACTCACACTGGCTTTGGCAGGCTTCCAGATCTTATTTTGATGGATGGAGGCAAGGGTCAAGTATCAATTGCCAAGGAAGTTTTTAAAGAAATGGATGTAAATATCGAAGTGGCAGGACTTGTAAAGGATGATAAACATACTACCAGAGGTATTGTCTATAATAATGAAGAGATACCAATAAAGAAAAAAGATCCAGTTTATAAATTGATTTATGAGATTCAAGAAGAGGCCCACAGGTTTGCGATAAATTACCATAGGTCACTTATGAGAAAATCCATGAAAAAATCTGAGCTAGATGATATAAAGGGTGTTGGCAAAAAAACTAAGGCCAACCTTTACCAGCATTTTAAAACCATAACTAATATAAAAAAAGCAAGTGTAGAAGAACTTATGGAAGTACCATTAGTTGGTAAGGAAGCAGCTCTTGAGATATATAAGTATTTTAGGTTGAAAGGATAGTTAATGACAGAAGTTCGAGATATTAATGATAACAGTGAAGAGATAATCAAAGAAGTAAATGAAGGTGCAAATATTAAGACTATAAAACTGCATAAGGTAGTAGAAAACTTGGGACTTGAAGTTATTATTCAATCTACAGATTATTTTGATATAGTTTTAGAAAATGCAGATGTAAATAGACCAGGTCTTCAGCTTACAGGTTATATGGAAGAGTTTCCTTATAAAAGACTTCAAGTTATTGGTACTGTTGAATTTAATTACCTAATGAGTCTTGATAGCAAAATGCAATATGAAAGATTTAGGGGGATATTATCTTATGATATTCCTGCTGTTATTTTTTCCTATGATAGAGAAATTAACAGAGATATTATAGATTTAGCTAGATACTATAATGTGACTCTTTTAAGATCTCCAGCTAAAACTACTAAGTTAATTTCTGATATTTCAGACCAACTTGAATATCAACTAGCACCATCCACCAATGTTCACGGAGAGCTTTTGGAAGTATTTGGTATTGGAGTTTTGATTATGGGTAAGTCATCAGTAGGTAAGTCTGAGACTGCTCTAGAACTTGTTACTAGGGGTCACAGACTAGTTGCAGATGATATGGTAGATATAACAGCCATTGATAAGAAAATCATTGGTGAAGCTCCAGAGAATATTAGACATTTTATGGAATTAAGGGGTCTAGGTATTATTAATGTGCGTAGGCTATATGGTTCAGGTTCAATAAAAATGCAAACTGAAGTAGACATGGTTATAGAGCTTGAACAGTGGAAGGATGATTTTGAATACGATAGGCTTGGCATAGATGAGCATTATATCGAACTTTTGGGAATAAAACTACCTCACTTGGTTGTACCTGTCCGAGCAGGTAGGAATATTGGTCTTATTATAGAAGTTGCTGCTATGAACCAAAGAGAGAAGTCTTTTGGATACAATGCAGCCAAGGTCATGACAGATGGAATCTTTCATCCTGAAAGAATAGATGATAGTATAGAATTATAGGAGCAAGGCTCCTATTTTTTATTTTTTAAATAATTTGTCAATGACAACTTTTTCCTATATAATAGAATAGTAAGATTTATTTATACAATCTTACAAAAAAATGTATTTTTTATTTTAGGTAAAAATAAAGAGGAAGGTAAGAAATGACAATAGAAAGAGCTAAAAAAACAATGGATGGAAATACTGCAGCAGCACATATTTCCTATGCATTTACAGAAGTAGCAACAATATTTCCAATCACTCCATCTTCACCAATGCCAGAGTGTGTAGATGTTTGGTCAGCCAATGGAAGAAAAAATATATTTGGCAAAGAAGTTATAGTTAAAGAAATGGAATCTGAAGGCGGAGCAGCTGGCGCTATGCACGGTTCATTGGGAGCTGGAGCACTTACTACTACATATACATCAAGCCAGGGACTTTTACTAATGATTCCAAATCTCTATAAGATAGCAGGAGAACGTCTGCCTGGTGTATTCCACGTAGCTGCAAGAACGCTTGCAACTCACGCTTTATCAATTTATGGAGATCACTCAGATGTTATGAGTGTTAGACAAACTGGTGTAGCAATGATTGCAGCAAACTCTGTTCAAGAAGTAATGGATTTAGGAGCTGTAGCTCACTTATCAGCAATAAAGGCAAGAGTTCCATTTTTACAATTCTTTGATGGTTTTAGAACAAGCCACGAAATTCAAAAAATTGATGTTTGGGATTATAAAGACCTAGCACCACTTGTAGACTATGAACAAGTTAAGAAATTCAAAAATACATCACTAAACCCTGAGAGACCAAAGACTATGGGTACAGCTCAAAAGAATATTTTCTTCCAAGCAACAGAAGCTTCTAATTCAATTTATGAACAGCTTCCTGAAATAGTAGAAGATTATATGAATAAAATTAATGAGCTAATTGGCACAGACTATAGTCTATTTAATTATTATGGAGATAAAGAAGCTGATAGGATTCTAATCGCTATGGGTTCTGTTTGCCAAACCATTAGAGAAACTATTGATGAACTTATGAAAAAGGGAGAAAAAGTTGGCTTAGTTGAAGTTCACTTATTTAGACCTTTCTCAAAAGAACACTTACTAAAGGCTATTCCAAAAACTGTAAAGAAAATTGGAGTCCTAGATAGAACTAAAGAAAAAGGTGCAGAAGGTGAACCACTTTATAAAGATGTAGTAACAGCTTTCTACGAAGAAGAAAATAAACCAGAAATCATCGGAGGTAGGTTTGGTCTAGGTTCTAAAGATACAATTCCTGCTGATATAGAAGCAGCTTATGATAATCTTAGAGGAGAAATGAAAAAAGACTTTACCCTTGCTATCCACGATGATGTAACTCATAAATCTCTTGAAAGAACAGATTTAAGAATTAGGCATGAAGGCGAATCAAGATGTAAATTCTGGGGATTTGGATCTGATGGTACAGTTGGAGCTAATAAAGAAGCAATCAAAATTATAGGCGATAATACAGATATGTATGTTCAAGCATATTTTGATTATGACTCTAAAAAATCAGGAGGTCTAACTGTATCTCACTTAAGATTTGGTAAGGAACCAATTCTTTCAACATACCTACTTGATGAAGCAGACTTTATCTCTTGTTCAAAACAAGCTTACGTATTTAACTATGACCTTCTTGCAGGACTAAAAGATGAAGGAATCTTCTTATTAAACACAGTTTGGTCAAAGGAAGAACTAGAAAATCACTTGCCAGGCTCAATGAAGAGATATTTAGCTAAACACAATATTAACTTTTATATCATAGATGCAAGTCACATTGCAGAAAAAATTGGTTTAGGATCAAGAACAAATATGATTATGCAATCTGCTTTCTTTAACCTTACTAAGGTAATAGACACAGATGACGCTATGAAGTACCTAAAAGACTCTATAGTAAAAACTTATGGTCACAAGGGTGAAGATATAGTTGCCATGAACTATAAGGCTGTAGATATGGGTGCAAGTGCTTATGAAAAAGTAGAAATTCCATCTGCTTGGTTAGATGCAAAAGATGAAGAGAAAAAAGAACTAGATCTTCCAGACTTTATTAAGAATATTGTAAAACCTATGGAAGAGCAAAAAGAAGATGATATCCCAGTATCAGCTTTCAAAGATATTGATAATGGTGAATGGGAAACAGCTACAACTCAATATGAGAAGAGGGGAGTAGCTCTAAATGTTCCACAATGGCAAATAGATAAGTGTATTCAATGTAACCAATGTTCTTTTGTCTGCCCACACGCAGTAATTAGACCGTTCTTAGTTACAGAAGAAGAAAAAGCAAAAGCACCTGAAGGTTTTGAAACAAAGAAAGCTATCGGCAAGGGTCTTGAAGATTATGAATTTAGAATTCAGATTTCCCCACTAGATTGTACTGGTTGTGGTAACTGTGCTGATGTATGTCCAGCTCCACAAAAAGCTTTAATCATGAAACCTTTTGAAGAAGAAGTAGAAAAAGAAAAAGATAATTGGACATTTGCTCACGAAGTAGTTGGCTATAAAGAAGATGTTATGGATGATTCTTCAATTAAAGGCAGCCAATTTAAGAGACCACTTCTTGAGTTTTCTGGTGCATGTGCAGGCTGTGGAGAAACACCTTATGCAACAGTAATTACTCAATTATTTGGTGATAGAATGTTAATTGCAAATGCTTCTGGATGTTCATCAATTTGGGGCGCAAGTGCACCATCAGTATCCTATGCTAAAAATAGTGAAGGTAAGGGTCCATCTTGGGCAAACTCATTATTTGAAGATAACGCAGAGTATGGTTATGGAATGAAGCTTGCTACAGATTCTAATAAATATCTGCTAGAAGTATATATGAAAGAATTCTTAGATCTAAAACTTGATAGTCCACTAAATAAAGCTTTTGAAAATTGGATAGAAAATAAAGATGATGTTAGAGGCTCAAAAGAAGCAACAGCTGAGATTTTAAATCTTAAAGATCAAACTGTAGATAGTGAAGAAGGTAAAGGCCTTATCGAAAAAATCTTTGACTTAAAAGATTACCTAATCAAAAAATCTGTATGGATTTTTGGTGGTGATGGATGGTCTTACGATATTGGTTACGGTGGTGTTGACCACGTACTTGCTAGTGGTGAAGATGTAAATATTTTAGTATTTGATACAGAAGTTTATTCAAACACAGGTGGTCAAAGCTCAAAGGCTACACCTCTTGCTGCTGTAGCTCAATTTGCTGCTTCAGGTAAAAAAGTAAGAAAGAAAGATTTAGGATTAATGCTTTCAACTTATGGATACATTTATGTAGCTCAAGTAGCTATGGGAGCAAACCAAAATCAATGCTTAAAGGCAATGAGAGAAGCTGAAAGCTACGATGGTCCATCAATTATAATTGCTTATGCACCATGTATCAACCACGGTATTAGAATGGGTATGGGCAAATCTCAATATAGAGAAAAACAAGCTGTAGATGCTGGTTATTGGCATTTATGGAGATATGACCCAAGACTAGAAGATGAAGGAAAGAATCCATTCCAATTAGATTCAAAAGAACCTAGTGAATCATTCCAAGAGTTCATCCAAGGTGAGGTAAGATACTCATCTCTTAAGAGATCTTTCCCAGAAACTGCAGACGCTCTTTACGAAGAAGCAGAGAAGGCGGCTAAGGCAAGATATAATACTTATAAGAGATTGGCAGGAAAATAATTTCAACAAAGGAGCAAGCAAAGTCTTGCTTCTTTTTATGTCTATTTATAACTTTAGACAAATAAAATTTTATTCACTTAACCTACATGCACAAGAATATTTATTCACGTAATAATAGTTTTATATTTTAAAAAAATCATTGAATGAATTAAATTCGATATTTAATAAACAATATTAAAAGCTTGCAAAATACAGATTATGAATAAAAAATGAAAATATTTTCTTTAAGTCTTGACAAAAAATAAAAATTTAATTATACTAATAGTAGTGTTAACGATAATTGCTTATAATTATATTAGGAGGTCTAGATGACAGTTACTAGAGCAATGAAGACAATGGATGGTAACACAGCAGCAGCGCACGTATCATATGCGTTTACTGATGTAGCTACAATATATCCAATCACACCTTCTTCACCAATGCCAGAAAGCGTTGACGTATGGGCAGCAAACGGACGTAAAAACTTATTTGGTCAAGAAGTTAAAGTAAAAGAGATGCAATCAGAAGCGGGTGCAGCAGCAGCTATGCACGGTTCACTTGCAGCAGGTGCACTAACAAGTACATATACAGCAAGTCAGGGTCTATTATTAATGATTCCTAACATGTATAAAATTGCTGGAGAAAGATTACCAGGTGTATTCCACGTATCTGCAAGAACAATAGCAACACACGCACTTTCAATTTATGGTGACCATTCAGACGTAATGGCAACAAGACAAACTGGTTGTGCTATGATCGTTTCAAACTCTGTACAAGAAGTAATGGATCTATCACCAGTAGCTCACTTATCAGCTATTAAAGGTAGACTACCATTTGTTAACTTCTTCGACGGATTTAGAACAAGTCACGAAATTCAAAAAGTAGCAGTTTGGGACTACAAAGACCTAGCTCCACTACTTGACTATGAAGCAGTAGAAGAATTCAAAAACCATTCACTAAACCCAGAAAGACCAAAACACATGGGTACAGCTGAAAAGAATATATTCTTCCAAAGAACAGAAGCAAGCAACCACGCTTACACAGATATCGTTGGTATAGTTGAAAACTATATGAATGAAATCAACAAATTAATCGACACAAACTACAGCCTATTTAACTACTATGGTGCTGACGATGCAGAAAATATCATCGTTGCTATGGGTTCAGTTTGTCAAACAGCAAGAGAAACAATTGACGTTCTACTAGAAGAAGGTAGAAAAGTTGGTATGGTTGAAGTTCACCTTTACAGACCATTCTCTAAAGAACACTTACTAAGAGCAATCCCAGCTTCAGTTAAGAAGATAGCTGTTCTTGATAGAACAAAAGAAAAAGGTGCTGTAGGAAGCCCACTATACTTAGACGTAAAAGCAAGCTATTATGATGAAGAAGAAAGACCACTTATCATTGGCGGTATCTTCGGACTTTCATCAAAAGATACAATTCCAGCAGATATCAAAGCAGTATTTGATAACCTTGATCAAGACGAACCAAAACATGATTTCACATTATCAATTACAGATGATGTTACTAATAAATCTCTACCAAGAGACGACTTCAAAGTTAGACATGAAGGTACAAGCAGATGTAAATTCTGGGGATTCGGTTCTGATGGTACTGTAGGTGCTAACAAACAAGCTATCAAGATAATCGGTGATAATACAGACATGTATGCACAAGGTTATTTCGACTATGACTCTAAAAAATCAGGTGGTCTAACAGTATCTCACTTAAGATTCGGTGAAGAACCAATTCTTTCAACATACCTATTAGACGAAGCTGACTTCATTTCTTGTTCAAAACAAGCTTACGTAAACCAATATGACCTACTAGCAGGTATTAAAGAAGGCGGTACTTTCTTACTAAACACAGTTTGGCCAGAAGAAGAACTAGCACAACATCTTCCAGCTAAGATGAAGAGAGTTCTTGCTGAAAAGAATGTAAACTTCTACATCCTAGACGCAAGCCATATTGCTCAAAATATTGGTCTAGGCGGAAGAACAAACATGATCATGCAATCTGCATTCTTCAACCTAACAAAAGTTATACCAGTAGAAGATGCTGTTAAATTCCTAAAAGAATCAATAGTTAAATCTTATGGTCACAAGGGTGAAGATATTGTAAATATGAACTACAAAGCAGTAGACGAAGGTCTTAATGCTCCAGTTAAGGTAGAAGTGCCTGCTGAATGGAAAGACGCTGTTGATGAAGCTAAAGAAGAAAGAGAACTTCCAGAATTCATCAAAAACATCGTTAAACCAATGCTTGAACAAAAAGAAGACGACATCCCAGTATCTGCTTTTGAAGGTATTGAAAATGGTGAATTTGAATCAGGTACAACTCAATACGAAAAGAGAGGTATAGCTCTTAACGTGCCAGAATGGCAAATAGACAATTGTATCCAATGTAACCAATGTTCATACGTTTGTCCACACGCTGTTATCAGACCATTCTTAGTTACAGAAGATGAAAAAGCAAATGCACCAGAAGGCTTTGATACAAAGAAAGCTATCGGTAAGGGCATGGACGGATATGAATTTAGAATTCAAGTTTCTCCACTAGACTGTACAGGTTGTGGTAACTGTGCTGATGTATGTCCAGCTCCAAAGAAAGCTCTTCTAATGAAACCTTTCGAAGAAGAAGTAGAAGAACAAAAAGATAATTGGACATATGCACACGAAGTTGTTGGCTATAAAGAAGATGTTATGGATGACATGACACTTAAGGGAAGCCAATTCAAACAACCATTATTCGAATTCTCAGGTGCATGTGCAGGTTGTGGTGAAACACCATATGCTAAATTAATCACTCAATTATTTGGTGATAGAATGTATATAGCTAACGCTACTGGATGTTCTTCAATTTGGGGAGCTTCTGCACCAGCTATGTCATATACAAAGAACCTTGCAACAGGCAAAGGTCCAGCTTGGGGTAACTCACTATTTGAAGATGCTGCAGAATACGGATATGGTATGAAACTTGCATCTGAAGCTAATATTCACATTCTAGAAGATAACATGAATAAATTCCTAGAACTAGGTCTTGAATCTGGTTATAATGAAGCATTCAAAGCTTGGATTGAAGGAAAAGACGATGTTAAGGCTTCTAAAGAAGCTACAGCAGCTATCCTTAATGTTAAAGAAGAAGTAGAAGGCGAAGACGCTAATAAATATCTAAATAACATCCTTAAACTAAAAGATTACATGATTAAAAAATCTGTATGGATCTTCGGTGGTGACGGATGGAGCTATGATATCGGATTTGGCGGAGTTGATCACGTACTAGCAAGTGGTGAAAACATCAATATCTTTGTATTCGATACAGAAGTTTACTCTAACACAGGTGGACAATCTTCTAAAGCTACACCATTATCAGCAGTAGCACAATTTGCTGCATCTGGTAAAAAGGTTAGAAAGAAAGACCTTGGTTTAATGATGACTTCTTATGGTTATATCTATGTAGCACAAGTTGCTATGGGTGCTAACCAAAACCAAACATTAAAAGCTATTAAAGAAGCTGAAAGCTATGATGGACCATCTATCATAATTGCTTACGCTCCATGTATTAACCACGGTATCAGAATTGGTATGGGTAAATCACAATATAGAGAAAAACAAGCTGTAGATGCTGGTTACTGGCACTTATGGAGATTTGACCCAAGACTTGCAGAAGATGGCAAAAATCCATTCCAACTTGACTCTAAAGAACCAACTGGATCATTCCAAGAATTTATCCAAGGTGAAGTAAGATACTCTTCACTTAAGAGATCATTCCCAGAAACAGCTGATGAACTTTACCAAGAAGCAGAAAAAGCTGCTAAGGAAAGATACGAGTCTTACAAAAAATTAGCTAATAAATAAATATTATAAGCAAGAAAGAATCGCCATTTGTTGGCGATTTTTTCTATGCTAAAATACATAATCTACATATGAAATTAGTATATAATCATTAGGAAAGCAATATATATGTCAATAATTTATCAGCTTTAGAAAATTATGGTATAATAAAATAAAATGGATATATACTGTTAATACACATTGGAGGTATTATGACGATCAGATATGTAAATAATTTAGGAAAAATAACAATCGATGATTCCGTTATAGCAAATATAGCTGTAGCAAGTGTTATGCAATCATATGGAGTTGTAGGTCTTGCTTCTAGATCAGCTAAGGATGGAATATATAAGCTTCTTGGAGTTAACAACATGCAAAGAGGCGTTGAGATTATAAGAAGAGACAATGGTACAGTAGCTGTATACATTTCATTATTCTTAGAATATGGAATTAGAATACCTGTAGTATGTCAAAATATAATCGAAAATGTTAAATATAATATTGAAAAATCTTTGAATGTTAATGTTTCAGAAGTAAATATCTATGTTCAAGGAATCAATAGATAGGAGAAATATGAAAGTAATTGATGCAAGTAAGCTCCAACAAATGGTCATTGGAGCCTATAAATATTTAGAAGAGAATAAGTCTCTTGTAGACGAATTAAATGTATTCCCTGTTCCAGATGGAGATACTGGTACTAACATGAATATGACCATGAAATCCGGTGTAGATAAGGTAAACCAAACAAGCGGATTAAGCGTTGAAGAAATATCTAAGGCTCTTAGCCAAGGTACTCTTATGGGTGCTAGAGGAAACTCTGGTGTAATTTTATCCCAGCTAGTAAGAGGTATGTCAAAAACTCTAAAAGGCAAAGATGAAATAGGTGCTAGTGAGGTTAGAGATATATTTAAAAACGCTGCAAAAACTGCCTATAGGGCTGTAATGCAACCAACAGAAGGAACTATTCTTACAGTTGCTAGGATGATGGCTGAAAAAGCAGAAAGTGTTTATGATGAAAGTAAAGATTTAGATGACTATCTTGTAGAAATCTTGGCTGAAGGTCAGAAGGCTCTTGATAATACACCAAAACAACTTCCAGTTCTTAAGGAAGCTGGTGTAGTTGATTCAGGTGGTCAAGGTTTAATTTTCCTTCTAAGAGGAGCTCTAAACGCTCTTAATGGTGATATTGATAGGGATATAGACTTATCAAGTTCAGAAAGCGGAGAAGAAGGATCTTATATTATAACATTCGAGCTTTTAATAGATGCAGATGAATTTGATATTATTCATGATTCTATAGATGAACTTTCTACAAATTTCGATTACGAATTTAAAGATGGTAATTTAAAAGCTGAAGCTCGTAGTGAACACCCACAACAAATAATATCTAAACTTTTAGTTGATGGAGTTTTAGTTAAACTCGAGGTAGAAAATACTAATCCAAAAGTTAAGATAAAAAAAGCAGATAATGAAAAGCTAAAAAAATATGGATTTATCGCTGTATCTAGAGGAGAAGGCTTCGATGAAATATTAAAGTCTATGAATATAGATAAGATTATTTCTGGTGGTCAAACCATGAATCCTTCGACTGAGGATATTTATAATAATATAGAAGAAATTGCAGCGGAAAATATAATTATTTTCCCAAATAATAAAAATATAATTATGTCTTCTAAACAAGCTTGTGAATTAACTGATAAAAAGGCAATGGTTCTAGAAACTAGATCTATACCAGAAACTTTTACAGCTATGCTTGAATTTGACGATGATTTTGATATAGAAGAAAATATTGAGAATATGACCGATGCAATAAGTGATATGCATACAGTTGAAGTATCAATTTCTATAAGGAATACAAGCGTAAATAATATTGAAATAAAGAAAGATGATTATATTGGTATACTTGACGGAAATATAGTGGCAACTAAAGCAAATATTGAAGAAACTACTAAGGATGCAATAAAAATTGCCGTAGATAAAGATGATGATATATCATTAATAACCATATATTACGGAGAAGAAGCTGATAAGAGAAGGGCAAAGGACCTTGTTAAAAAGCTTTCAAAGGAATATAAGGATATAGATGTTGAATTAGTCTATGGCGGTCAGCCAGTATATTACTACCAAGCTACCCTTGAGTAGGGAAGTAGAAAGTCTTAAGGGAATTGGACCTAAAAAGGCTAAGTCCCTTGCAAGACTAAATATTTATACAATTAGCGACCTATATTCGTATTATCCAAGGGAATATGAAGACAGAAGGTTTAAACAAAGTGTTTTAAATGCAAGCCCAACAAAGTCTTATTATTTTGAATGGAAATCTATTTCGAAAGCTTATATTAAAAGATTTAATAAAACAACTATTTCTTATATGTACTTTGCTGAAGGGAATTTTAAGAAAATTAGGGGCGTATGGTTTAACGATAAGTTTTCGATAAGAAAAATAAAGCTAAACGAAATTTATAAATTTTATACTAAAGTAACTTATAAAAATGGATATTATGAGGCAGTAAATCCTATTTTTGAAGATTTAGATGGAGAGACAATCGGCGGGATATATTCGATTTATCCATTAACTTCAGGCATTAGCCAAAAAAATCTCAATTCTTTTATAAAAGAAGCTCTAAAAAATTTTGATCCAAAGGAAGAGCTTTTATCTAAAAATTTAAGAGATAAGTTTAATCTTTATGATAGAAAGTCGGCTTTAAATGAAATTCATTTTCCTGAAAATCTTGATATACTTATCAAGGCTAAGTCTAATATTAAAATCTTAGATTTATTAAAAGAATTAATTTTTTTAGACTATGTCGGAAGCCTTCAAAGGAGCAAACAAGATATTAGGCTTGATTATAATCTTGAAGATATCTTATCTAAATTAAAGTTTTCTTTGACAAGATCTCAATTAAAATCTTTAAAGGAGATTTTATCTGACTGTGAAAAAGATATATCAATGAATAGGCTATTAATAGGTGATGTTGGCTCGGGTAAAACAATAGTGGCTATGTTAGCAATGTTTGTTTTTGCCAAAAATTCCTACCAATCAGCAATGATGGTACCTACTGAAGTATTAGCTATCCAGCAATACGATAAATATAAAGATTTTATAAGTGATTTAGGTTTAAATCTAGCACTACTAACTGGTTCTACAATAAATAAAGACGAAATAAAGATGGGACTAGCTGATGGTACAATCGATATGGTGATTGGTACACACGCCCTAATTGAAGAAGACGTTAACTTTAAGAACTTAAGGCTTGTAGTAAATGATGAGCAGCATAGGTTTGGAGTAAGACAAAGGCAGGAATTTGCAAGAAAAGGTATTAATGCAAATTACTTAACTATGACTGCAACACCTATTCCAAGAACTTTGAGTTTAAGAATCAATAAGATGCTTGATTTAAGTGTGATTAATGAACTACCTAAAGGTAGGGCAGAAGTTTATACTAGCGTCATAAATGAAAATCATCAAGAGGCTCTTTTTGAAAATATAAAGGAAAACCTCGATAAGGGCAGACAAGTTTATGTGGTAACAACGAATATAGATTCGGAAGATACAAATTCTGTAGAAAATCTTTATAAGAAATACAAAAAAATATTTAAAAATAATAAAGTTGAAAAACTACATGGTAAGTTGAAGCCTAGTTTGAAAGAGGAAATTTTAAATAACTTTAATAACCACAAGATTGATATACTAATATCTACTACAGTAATTGAGGTAGGAATTGATGTGCCAAATGCTAACACTATGGTAATTTATAATTCAAATAACTTTGGCTTATCCCAGCTCCACCAATTAAGAGGTAGGGTAGGAAGAGGAAAGTATGATTCTTTTTGTTACTTAGTTAGTAAGGATCCTGATCCTAATAGCAAACTAAAGATATTGGTTGATTCAAACGATGGTTTTGTAATCTCCCAAAAGGATTATGAGTTAAGAGGTGGAGGAAAAATCCTATCTCTAATTCAACACGGAAAGAACTTATCTGAAGTAGAATTTTTAAATATGACTGATGAAGAAACTAATAAGACTTTTGAGATTTTTGATTATTTGAAGGAGAATTCTTATAAGGGTGTGAACTTAGATTATATTAGAGAATATTTTGATAAAGATAAGGATATTATTTTAAATTAATGAAAGTAGTAGCAGGAAAATACAAGGGATATAATTTATTAAGTCCTAAATCAAAAACATCTAGACCAACTGATAATAAGGTAAAAGAAGCTATATTTGATATGCTTTTTCCTTTTAAAGAGGACTTTATTGCACTTGATTTGTTTTCAGGAACAGGACAGATGGGGATAGAGTTTTTGTCAAGGGGCGCAAAAGAAGTTTATTTTAACGATAGAAATTACTCTAATTTTTCTATACTTAAGAAAAACTTAACTAAAATTGATTCTAGTGGAGTTTATACATACAAGGATGACTTTATAAAATGTTTGAAAAAACTAAGTGAAAAAAAATTACATTTTGATTATATATTTTTAGATCCACCCTACGAAACTGATTATATAGACAAAGCCTTGTCTAATATCAAAGAATATGACTTATTAAGTGAAGACGGTATAGTTATTACTGAATCAAGTATGGATATTGATTTTTCTCAAAAATATGACCTACATATTTTAAAAGATAAATCATACGGAAGGAAATTTGTTAAATTTTATATAAAATGAAAGTAATTTACCCAGGTAGCTTCGATCCCCTAACTCAGGGACATATGGACATTATCAAAAGATTAAGAAATATGTTTGATGAAGTGATTGTTGCTATATTAAATAATGAAAATAAAAGCTCTCTGTTTACTGTCGAAGAAAGAAAAGACATAATAACAGAAGCAATTGAAGAAGAAAAGCTAACCAATATTTCTATTAAGTCATTTGATGGTTTACTAGTTAATTTTGCTAGAAATATGGATGTAAAATTAATAGCCAGAGGACTAAGAGGGGTAACTGATTACGAATATGAAAAAAATATTGCAAGAGTTAATTCGACCTTATATGAAGGTTTTGAGACAATATTTTTATTAAGTAATCCAGCTTACTCATTTGTAAGTTCCAGTGGTGTTAGAGAAATAGCAGCTTTTAAAGGTGATGTCTCAGCGTTTGTAAGCCCAAGCGTTGAAAAGAAAATTAAAGAAAAGTTTAATTATTAGGAGGAAACATGGCAAACAAAATTACTGATCTTATTCTTGAAATGGAAGATATAATGGACGAGGCAAGTTCTGTACCTTTTTCTAAGAAAATCGCTGTAGATCCAGATGAGATTTATGAGATTTTAAACGAAATGAAGGATAATTTACCTGAAGAGATTAAACAGGCTCAATGGGTGACAGATGAAAAAGATAGAATATTATCAGAAGCTACAAGTGAAGCTGATAATAGGCTAAGCCAAGCAGAAGGTGAGATTAAAAACTTTAAAGAACAAGCTAAGAGCCAATATCAAAAAATGGTAAGTGAACACGAAATTACCCAACAGGCTAGAAATGAAGCTGATAGAATTTTACAAGAAGCTGCAGCAGAAGCTAAACACATCAGACAACAATCTTATGATTATGTTGATAGATTATTTACAGGATCTGCAGATAACTTCAGTAAACTTGCTCAACAACTTGAACAAAATAGAAATAAAATATTAGAAAACAAATAAGATTTAGACCTATCATTTGATAGGTCTATTATAATGCTTATAATCGTAGTCAAGTTCCCTATTTATACCTAAATTATATAGATTTGAAGCTGCAATATTTTTTTTATATATCTTAAGGTTATCATTATCTAAATTATTTTGGCTTTTTTTGTTAATAACTATATCCAAATTTTTCGAATAGTTTTTAAATAAATTTGTAGCCTTTTCATTAAAAGCTAATACTTTTATAAAGGAAATGTCAGTTTCGTTTAAACCAATTGTATTATCTAGGATATAGTTTAAGATAAGCCTTCTAATCCTAGATTTCGTATATCTTTGAGATGAAGATTGATTTATAAATGACTCATAAGAAGTGTTTAAACTAGCAAGTTTTTTCAAATAATTATTTAAGCCTTCCTCATAACCTATAATATTTTCCATTGAGGAATCTTCTATTAAGATCTTATATCTAAAAATCCTGTAAATATAATCATAATCGAAAGGACTATATTTCTTATTAAAATCTATCAAAGAATTATAAGATTCATCTGGCATTAAAGTTTGTATATTTAAATTTTGATTATTTCTTATTGCTGTTGAAGAAGCATATTTATTATGACTTATTTCAGTATCTTTATTTCTAGTTTTAATCCTTTTTATAGGACAAGCTTTCATATCTGAATTTATTTTATGAATTGCCTTTATATATTCTAAGGCTAAGATATTATTTGAAGACAAAAATCCTTCACTAACAAAAGAGGAAAGGGCTAAATTATGAGCTTTTGGATAAGATATTCCCTTAGATAATAGATTTTTAGTCTTAAAATCTATTATTTCTTGATTCTCTAATATTTTTTTTGCATTTGCCAAAAAAATATCAGGACTTATATTTTCTATACCAAAGACTAAGTAATCAATGTTCATTTTATCTAAAATAGCCACTGACTTTAATGCGAAAAACTCAGCTGCTTGTAGACTTACAAAATTTGGCATCTCAATAACTAGATCAAATCCACATCTAACAGCTACCCTAGCTCTTGTATACTTATCCATAATGCTTGCTTCGCCTCTTTGAACAAAGTCACCACTCATCAAGCTTACTGATAAATCAACATCTAATTCACTTTTTGCCTCTTCTAATAAATATCTATGTCCATTATGAAAGGGATTAAATTCTGAAATTATACCTAAAGTTTTCATAGCCACCTCAAATCATTTATAGTATTATACTAATTATTATATAGGTATTCACTAAGGTGAGCTTTTTTAAAAACGGATTTATATTGATTTATATTAATGAATAAAATTTTTAATTAAGGGTCTTATATGGTATAATAATTAAAGAAATATCAACTAGGAGGAATTATGATTTCAGCAAATGATTTAAGAAAAGGTGTTACATTTGTCTACGATAATGATGTATATCAAGTTGTAGATTTTCAACACGTTAAACCAGGTAAGGGAGCTGCTTTTGTTAGAGCTAAGATTAGATCTGTAATGAACGGTGGAGCAAAAGATGTAACTTTTAACCCAAATGAAAAATTTGAAAATGCTATTATTTCCACAAAAGAAATGCAATATTTATACAACGATGGACAACTATATTATTTTATGGATCCTGAAAGCTTTGAACAAATCGGAATCGAAGAAGAAAATGTTAGAGATGCTATAATCTACGTTAGAGAGAATGATACAGTTCTTATTAAATTCTATCAAGGCAAACCATTTTCAATTGATCCACCAAACTTTGTAGAATTAAAAGTAGAAAAAACAGAGCCAGGTATCAAGGGCGATACAGCCACAAATGTTACTAAACCAGCAACCGTAGAAACAGGTGCCGTAATAAACGTTCCAATATTTATAAATGAAGGTGATGTAATTAAAATAGATACAAGAACTGGCGATTACCTATCAAGAGCTTAGGAGATATAAATGTCAAGTAATTTTAAAGATGGTTCAGTAAAAATTGCTGATGAGGTTATAGATCAAATAGCTATTCAAGCAGCTAATGATGTTTACGGAGTATATGAAGAAAATTCTGATGAGAGTTTTATCCATTCACTTCAAGCAAAAACAACTAAAACATCTATTAGAAATGTTGCTGGAAATCTTGTTATTGATCTAGATTTATCACTAGATAAAAATGTTAATGTTAGAAAAACTGTTAAAAAAATCCAGGAAAATGTTAAAAACGTAGTAGAAACTATGACTGGTCTTAATGTCAGCAAAATTAATATTAACATAAATAAATTAGAAATCTAATGAAAAGAACTGACCAAAGAGAGTGGGTTTTCAAACTCATTTTTCAAGATACAATAAATAAAATTGAAGATCCAAAAGAAATTTTAGCTAATCACAAACTAAGCGATAAAGAAACTTTTATTGTCGATTCAATAAATTCTTATAAAAAGAATTTTGAAGAGATAAGTAATAAATTAGAAGAAAATATACCTAAAGGTATGCCAAAGCTTAGTAAGGTGGCTAAGTCAATAATTTTTTTATCTATAAATGAAATATATTTTTTAGATATACCAGTGTCAGTATCGATTAATGAAGCAGTAAATCTTGCTAAGAAGTTTTCTTCAGAGGATGACTATAAGATAGTAAATCTAATTTTAGGCAATATCGTTAGAAAAGATAATAAATGAGAAAGCCCCTAAGCGTAAAGCAATTTAATGAATATATAAAATCAAATATTAAGCATGACCCTATTTTTCAAAGAGTAAATCTAACAGGTGAACTTTGTAATGTCAGGATAAATAATTACCACCTCTATTTTTCCTTGAAAGAAGGGTCAGATATAATAGATGCTGTAATTTATTATTATGAAGATAAAGATATAAGCTTTGATTTTAGCTCTGGCAAGGAAGTAATAATTAGGGGCAATCTTTCATTTAATAATTTTTCTTCAAGATTAATAATAGTGGCAAATGAAATAGAAGATGTTGGTCTATCAAAAGAATTTGAAGAATTTCTCAAAATGAAAGAGGAATTTAAAGCTAAGGGATATTTTGCTAGAGAAAATAAAAAGTCAATCCCAAAACTTGTTCAGAAAATCGGCTTAATAACATCAAAAGATGGTGCTGCTATTGTAGACTTCCTTGCTATGATAAATAGTAAGGCAAATAATATACATATTTACCTAGACCCAGTAAAAGTTCAAGGGGCTGATTCAGAGGATCTAATAGCGAGAGCTATTAATAGACTGGATAAGCTTGATTTGGATGTAATAGTTATCACTAGAGGTGGTGGGTCTAACGAAGATTTATCAAGTTTCAATAAAAGAAAAATTATTGAGGCGGTTTTTGCATCAAAAACACCAATTATTTCCGCTATAGGTCACAATATAGACACTACTCTAATTGATTATACAAGTGATCTCAGTCTTCAAACTCCGACTGAAGCAGGTTCTTTTCTGATTTCTGATTATATAGATTATGAAAAATATTTAGAAGGTAAATTTGAAAAGGCTAGAGACACAATAGTTAATAGTTTAGATATAACATCACTAAATCTTAGGATACTAAAAGCAAAAATATCAAGCTTGTCAGCTAATCATCTCATTGAAGATAAGTTAAAATCTTTAAGGTCTTTAAATGAAGAACTGGATAAGGCTATGGAAAACTTGATTTCTTATAATGAGACACGATTAAACAAGCTAGGTTATAGATTTGACTATTTAGCAAAGTTAATAGATATTAGAAAAAATCAGATTGAAATAAAACTTGATGGTGAAAATATTTATTCTGTTCATAGCTTAGAGAAAGACTATGAAATTGAGTTGGCATTTAGTGATGGCAGTATAAAAGCAAGGATAATAGATGGATAAATCTTTTGAAAATCAATATAAACAAATAGAAGAAATTTTAGAAAAAATTGAAAGTAATAAAGACAATTTAGACGAGTCAATCAAGCTTTATAGTGAGGCTAAGAAAATGTATAAGGATCTTGAGGAGAAATTAGAGGACTATAGGGCTAAGGTGGAAGTTATAAAAGATGATGAATAAAGAGAAGTTTTTAGAAATACTGAATGAAGATAAAAATATAATGGACAGGAAAGTGACTTCTTATTTTGATAGCAAAAACGATTTAGAAAAAGCCATGTTCTATGCAGCAGATGGAGGAAAGAGGATAAGGGCTTTCCTATATCTCGAATGTAAGAAAATGTTTTCAGGGGAAATAGACGATAATGATTATAAATTAGCTTTATCTATAGAGCTGATTCATGCTTACTCTTTAGTTCACGATGATCTACCAGCTATGGATAATGATGACTACAGAAGGGGAAAAGAGAGCGTACATAAGAAATTTGGCGAAGATATTGGTATACTTACTGGTGATGCCTTGCTGAATGAAGCTGCTATAATCCTTTTTAACTTAGCTAAGGATAACCCATCCTACCTAAGAGTGGGATTCTATATCTTAGAAAGAGCATCAAGGTTTGGAATGATTGAAGGTCAGGTGATGGATTTAAGAAGAGATAATAATTACGATTTAGCCTACCTTTTAGACGTATATAATAAAAAAACTTCAGATTTGTTTAAAGCTTCAACAGTATCTGCAGCTATAGTAACAGGACAAGAAAGTTCTAAAATCCAAAAATTAGAAAATTTTGCAAAAAATCTTGGCTTAGCGTTCCAAATCCAAGATGATTTACTAGAAGACAAATTTGAAGATGAACTAAACATCCTTAATGTTATGGAAAAAGATGATGCAATCAAGCTATTAGGTGAAATAAATTCTAAATCTAAAGACGCTATAAAGGATTTTCCAAACAATGAGATTTTATTATACTTAATAGATTACCTATCAAGTCGAAGTTATTAGGGGAAATTATGAAAAAATATACTAGACAAAGATTAATATTAGATATTATTCAAAATAACGACGTAAGAACCCAAAGTCAGCTTTCTGATATTTTAAAAGCACAAGGAGTAAATGCTACCCAGGCTACTATTTCTAGAGATATCAAAGAGCTTAGAATTTCGAAAGTTCAAAGTGATGATTATGAGTACAAGTATACAGTAGTTGATGCTGTTTATGACACACTTACAGAAAGAATAGAAAAGATTTTTAAAGAAGCTGTTCTTTCAGTAGAAAAATCAGCTCAATTAATTGTAATAAAAACTATTTCTTATTGCGCAACAGTATGCGGCCAATATATAACTAATGCTAAATTAGAAAATGTTGGAGGCATTGTTACAGGGATTGACACTATATTTATTACTCCAAAAGATTTTGAATCAATTGATGAACTTGTAGAAGACATTAGGGCTCTTGTTAAATAATGCTTGCTGAGCTTTACATAGATAATTTTATTATAATCAAAAAAGATCATATCTTTTTTGAAGATAAGTTTAACGTACTAACTGGTGAGACAGGATCAGGTAAGTCAATCATACTTGAAGCAATAAATCTACTTTTGGGAAAGAGGGCAAGCAAGGATACAATTGGAAATTTTAAAGACCAAACAATTATTGAAGCGGTTTTTATTTTAGATGAGTCTTTAATTAAAAAATTAGAAGGTCTTGGAATTAGTTTTGATGATGAGAAGTTAATTATAACTAGAAATATAGGTAAAAATTCATCTAGCATTAGAATTAATGGTAGATTATCTAATCTTAATATTTTAAAAGAGATAAGCGATGATCTTATTGATATCTATAAACAGGGAGATTCTAATATTTATATGAATAAGTCAAACTATATTGACCTTATAGATTCATATCAAAACGATGAAGCTAGCAAAAATCTAAGAGCTAAACTCTCAGATTTACAAAAAAGTAGAAATGATTATTTAAAACGATTTGAAGAGTTTGATCTATCTGATGAAGAATTGAGTAGAGAAAGAGATCTTTTAAATTATCAGATTGATGAAATAGATAGCGTGGACTTATTTAATATCGACGAAGATGAAATTGAGAGCGAATATAAAAGACTCACAAGTATATCAAGTTTAAAAGAGGGCTACTATACAATGCTTGAGATAATAGATTCTACTGATTATGAGATGCCTTCAGTTAGCAAGCTTTTAAATGAGAGTGCTTCAAACATAGCGAGTTTCGTAGATATAGACGAAAAATCTACAGAGCTTTATAATAGATTAATTGCTTTGTCTGACGAGCTTGATGATATTTATTCTGAAGCCGATTCCTATGTAGATTTTTTATTGACTGATCCCGAAAGACTAGAAACTCTTGAAGATTTAAATAAAAAACTATTTGATTTAAAAAGAAAATATGGCAACACTATCGAAGAAATCAAAGAATATTACGGTTCTATGAAAAATCGTTTAGCTGAATTAGATCAAATAGATGACTTAAGAAATAATCTTTCAAGTATTTTAGCAGATATTGATAAAAAAATGCAAGAGTCTGCCGAAGAGATTCACGATATAAGACTTAGAAAGATAAAGAGCCTTGAGAAATCTCTTAATAAAGAAATAGTGGAATTAAATATAAAAAATGGTAAATTTAAAGTCGACCTTACCAAAAAAGATAATATAGATAAAACTGGATTTGATGATATAGATTTTCTAATCAGGACTAATAAGGGTGAAAACTTAACATCATTGACTAAGACAGCATCAGGTGGAGAAATATCAAGGATTATGCTAGCTTTTAAAGAAGTATTTGCAAGCTTTGATGATATAGACACCATGATTTTTGATGAGATAGATACTGGTATTAGTGGGAGAACAGCCCAAATAGTTGGTGAAAAAATCCTAGATTTATCTAGAAAAAGGCAAGTAATAGCCATAAGTCATTTGCCACAAATAGCTTCACTAGCTAATAACCATATATTAATTAGTAAGAAAGATACTGGCAATTTTACTATATCAAGTTCTAAAAATATTGATGAAGATGATAGAACTTATGAAATAGCAAGACTTATCGGTGGGGTAGATATTACAGAAACTACTATTAAATCAGCCAGAGAGATTTTGGAAATGGCGGAGGATCTAAGAAATGAATGAAGAAAAGTTTTATGAAAAAACTATAAAAGCTGATACAATCTACGATGGAAAAATTCTTAAATTGAGAGTTGAAACTGTCGAGCTAGAGAATAAGAGATATTCAAAAAGAGAGATAGTTGATCATCAAAAGGGAGTTGGAATTATCGCTTTTGATGGAGATGATAAAATATGGATGGTTAGTCAATATAGGAAGGCTATCGATAAGGTAACTTTAGAAATTCCAGCAGGACTAGTTGATCCAGGTGAGCTTCCAGTGGAAACTGCCAAGAGAGAGCTCCAGGAAGAAGTAGGATTTTTACCAGAAAAAGTAACCTATCTATTTGATATGCACTCTTCACCAGGTTTTACTAATGATAAGCTTTCTTTTTTCCTAGCAGAAAATCTAGTAGAATCTGAATTAGACCAAGATGAGGATGAAAATGTATTAAGCAAATCTTATTCTATAAAAGATCTTTATCAAATGGTTGAAAATGGTGAGATAACAGATGCAAAGACAATTATTGCAATTTTTTATGCATTAAGAAAAGTAAATGAAGCTTAATATAAAGCTTGAGGATTTTGAAGGTCCTTTTGACCTATTATTGAAGTTAATAGATAGGCAAAAAATCGATATTTATGATGTTAAAATAGAGGAAATTACAAATCCTTTTTTGGAAGAAATGGCAAAGATGGATATCGATATATCAATGCTTAGTGAATTTATCTATACATCATCAATTCTTTTAACAATAAAGGCTAATAAGCTTTTACCAAAACCTGAAAATGAGAAGTTAGAGGAAGATTTTTTATCTTATCTTATAGAGTATAAAAAAATAAAGTCTGTCCAAGATGATTTCAAATTTTTAGAAGATGAGGCTAGAAAAATACATTCTAAATATCAAGAAGACCTTTCAAGCTTTCAAAAAGAAAATTTTGTAATTTCTCAGGACGTAGATATCTTGTCTCAAGAGTTTTCGAAATTATTAAAAAAATTTGAAAAAGAAAAAAATACCGAAGAAAAAATATTTGAAAAAATTAAAATTCCAGATGTAAATTCTTATTTAATCAGCCTTAGAAAAACTTTGAATTTTTCTAAAGAACTCAATCTAATAGATATTACAAGAAGAATTAATTCTAAGTCTGAATGTATAGCAACTTTTCTGGCCTTATTAGAAATGGTAAGGCTAAATGAAATATATATTAAACAAAGGCAAATCAACTCATTTAAAATAATTAAGAGGGTTAAATGATGGATAATTACTTAAAAGGTCTTATAGAAGAGGTCTTATATGTATGGGCTGAGCCCATAAATATTGAAGAATTAAGTAAAATTATATACGATTATTCGAAGGTAGATATAAAAAAATGCCTGGAAGAAATGATCATAGAAAGAAAAGATTTAGAAAGCGGTCTGATCATAAGAAGTTTTAACGATTCCTTTCAGTTTACAACTAGAAAGGCAAGCGACAAATATTTTGAATCTCTTCTTTCGAAATCTGAAAAGAAGCTTACCAATTCAACATTAGAAACCCTGTCTATCATTGCATACAAGCAGCCTATAACTAGGGTAGAAATTGATAAGATTAGAGGAGTTAACTCTCAATCGACTATTGATTCCCTATTAGATAAAAAATTGATTGTAGAAAAAGGGAGGCTTGATAAGATTGGGAAACCAATAATCTACGGCACTTCAGATATTTTTCTTAAATATTTCAATTTAAATTCTCTAGAAGATTTACCTGAAATAAGGATTGATAATAATGAGGATAAATAAATATATAGCCCATTCTGGTTATACTTCAAGAAGAAAAGCAGACGATTTGATAATTAAAGGCAAAGTTAAGATCAATGGGAAAATCATAAGTGAACCTGGATATAAAGTTGTTGATGGCGATAGGGTTGAAGTAGACGGAGAAATATTATCTTTAGAAAAGAAATTTTATATTAAGTTATATAAACCTACAGGTTTTATTACTTCTAATTTCGATCCCTTTAATAAAAAAGATTTAAATGATTTAGTCAAAATCGATGAAAGATTTTTCGCAGCTGGAAGACTTGATAAAGACAGCGAAGGCCTATTAATAATAACTAATGATGGTGATTTTACAAATAATCTCATCCATCCAAAGTTTAAGCTTGATAAAGAATATATAGTTAAAATAGATAAAAAACTTACAAAAAATCAGGAGATATCCTTTGAAAAAGGTCTTGATATTGGTAATGGAGAAAAAACATCAGATGCTAAATTAGAGTATTTGGGAAATAATACTTACAGGGTTATCATACATCAAGGTTATAATAGACAAATTAGAAGGATGTTTAATGTTTTTAAAGCCAATGTTATAAATCTGAGGAGAATAAGAATCGGTAAAATTGAGCTTTCTGACCTTAGAGAAAAAGAATACAGATATTTTAACAAAGAAGAATTAAAATTTGTAGAAGAAATTAGAAGATAGGTAACTATCTTTTTTTGTGGGATAATTATGAAAAAAATTGGTGTAATAGGTGCAGGACCTGCTGGTTTAATGGCATCAATAGAAGCTAAAAATGAAAATAATCAGGTTGTAATTTTTGAAGGAAATGATAAGATTGGTATTAAATTATTAATGACAGGTGGAGGCAGGTGTAATATTACAAATTCAGCTTACTTTGATGAGTTTTTAGAAAATGTAGTTACTAACCAAAAATTTATATACTCCGCCTTCACAAGATTTGATAATTTTGCATTAATAGATTTTTTAAAGCAAAATAATATAGAGACAATTATAGAAGAAGATGGTAGAGTATTTCCAAAATCAGAAAAAGCAAGTGACCTTGTAAATTTCTTTTATCAAAAACTGCAAGAAAAATCTATAATCTTAAAGACTGCAACAAAAATTAAAAAAGTTTATAAAGAGCAAGTTTTTTATCTAACAGATCAAAATGGTAAAACTTATACTTGTGACTATTTGATTATAGCAACGGGTGGAAATTCCTATCCTAATACAGGTTCTGACGGAACTGGATATGCTCTAGCCTACAAATTAGGTCACAAAATAAATTATCCTAGGCCAGTTCTAGTACCTATTTTTATAAAGGATAAGCTAAACTTGAAGGCACAGTCTTTTAGAAATGTAAGACTAAAAATAGATTGCGATGAGGGGCAAGCAACAATAGACGGTGACCTAATGATAAATGCAAATTTTCTTACAGGTCCTGCAGCTCTTAGGGCAAGTTCTTTTATAAGGGATAGAAAGATAAAAAGACTTTCTATTGATTTTTTGCCTGGGAAAAGTTATAAAGATTTAGATGAGAAAATATTGGAATTTATAAGAAAAAATCCAAAAAAATCAATAGGAAATGCACTAAAAAATATTATTAATGCTTCCTTACTTGAAGAGATACTGAACTTATCTAATATTTATATTAATAAAAAAGCTAGCGAGCTTAGCAAAGAAGAACGCAAATATATTGTTGGAAAGATGAAGGATTTAAATTTAAACTTTGATAGGTTAGGAGGATTTGAATCTGCAGTTGTAACAAGAGGTGGGGTGGATGTTAAATTTATTGACCCCAAAAATATGGAATCTAAACTAGTTAGTGGTTTATTCTTTGTAGGAGAAATTTTAGACATAGATAGTCTAACTGGTGGATTTAATTTACAAACTTATTTTTCGACGGCCTATGCTGCTGGAACTTACATTAAGGAGAATACATGACATATATTATAGCGATTGACGGACCGAGTGGGTCTGGGAAATCAACAATCTCACAGATTTTAGCCGAGAAACTAAAGATAGAATATCTGAATACAGGACTAATGTATAGGGCTGTGACAAAATATTTTTTAGATAGGGGGTTTAGTGAAGATACTGATAATACAATTTTAAAAGATTTATTAGAAGGTATAGAGATTGATTTTAATGATAACAGATTATTTCTAAATGGTAGTGACGTTACTAATGATTTAAGAAACGATGAAGTGACAGCAAATGTTTCTTGGGTATCTGCTAGAGATTTTGTAAGAGAAAAAATGGTAGCTCTTCAGAGAAAAATAGCCGAAAATACTTCTTTCATTTTAGACGGTCGAGATATAGGTAGTGTCGTATTTCCGAATGCTAAATACAAGTTTTACTTAACTGCATCTGCACTAACTCGAGCTAAAAGACGCTTCGATCAAGGAGAGTCTAAAATGAGTATAAATGAAATAGAAAAGGCCATTATAAAAAGAGATAACTATGACTCAAATAGAAAGGTTGCACCTCTTAAAGTAGCAGAAGGAGCAATTATTGTCGATAATTCAAATTTAAACATAGATCAAACAGTAGATTATATCCTTTCATACATGGAGGATGAGGATGTTTTATAGGATACTTGTAGTAATTGTAAGAATTTTTTTATTTCCTTTCTATAGAATCAAGGTTCATGGCAAAGAAAATATTCCCGATAAAACTAATATAATTGCCTGTGCAAATCATAGCTCAAACTTAGATCCATTTTTGTTAGCTATATCTTTACCTATGAAATTTAATTTTATGGCAAAAAAAGAACTTTTTGAGATACCAGTTATAAGAAACATATTAAAAGCCGTTGGAGCTTTTCCAATTAATCGTCAGGGTTCAGATCTTAAGGCCTTAAGGTATGCAATAGGCCTTATAAAAGATGGCGAAACTCTTGGGATTTTCCCAGAAGGAACTAGGGTAAAAGAGATATCGAGAGATAATATGCACGAAGGTGTTGGTTTTATAGCCCTAAAATCTAAAGCTGATATTCTCCCAATAGAAATTGTGACTTCTTATAAGATTTTTTCCAGAGTAGATATTTATGTAAAAGAGCTAATAGACATAGATAAGTATAAGGGATTAAAAAATAAAGAAGCCATGAATATAATAAGTGATGAAGTTTTTGGTAAAATTTACGAAAATAGGATTTTTTTAGAAAGAGATGAAAATGGAAATAATTAAAGCAGAGAACTCTGGCTTTTGTTTTGGTGTTAAAAGAAGCGTAGAATTAGCAGATAAAGCGATAGATAGCGGAGAAAAAGCCTACTGTCTAGGACCTTTAATTCACAACCCACAGCTTGTAGAAAGTCTTAGTGAAAAAGGCCTTACAGTAATAAACCACGAAGAAGCTCTAAATATCAAGGATAGTTTGATAGTCATCAGGGCTCATGGAGAAGCAAAAGATTTTAAAGATAAACTTCTTTCAAACGGTAATGAACTTTTGGATGCTACTTGCCCAGTCCTTACTAATATATATAAAAAAATAATTGATAAAGAAAATAAAGGATATCAGGTAATAATTGTTGGAGATAAAAAGCATCCTGAAATAATTGCTATGGACTCTTGCATAAAAAACGGTATAGTAGTTTCAGATGAGACTGAAGCAAAAAATATTAAGAATTACGATAAACTATATGTAGTAAGCCAAACTACAAATAGGTTAGAGTTTTTTATAAATATTGCTAACAAGTTAGAAGAAAATAATGATAGTGTAGTAATAGAAAACACAATCTGCAATGCTACTAAATTAAGGCAAGACTCAGCAAAGAAGCTTGCGAGTCAGGTGGATTGCATGATTGTTGTTGGTGGTTTTAATAGTTCTAATACAAACAAGTTATATCAAGTAGCTAGTTTGTTTTGTAAAAATGTTTTAAGGATTGAAACTGTTAAAGATCTACCTTTGCAAAAGCTCTCTAAATTTAAAAAATTAGGAA
>QWCK01000722.1_pt1 | contig 68349 bp, 53 predicted proteins | sample 1972571 | NCBI WGS metagenome assembly QWCK01 (sample SAMN09866710, study PRJNA288562) | Human gut metagenome isolate term2_stool, whole genome shotgun sequencing... | isolation source: gut | host: Homo sapiens | place: USA: California | reverse complement strand
CAGTCTGTGCACGTCAACTATTGAAAGCGCCGTATACCGAACGGTACGTACGGTGCTGTGAGAGGACGGCGGTTAGCCACCGCCTCCTACTCGATTATGGATAATTATTTCCCAAAAGAATCAATGTATTCTCTCGCAGTGATCTGATCCAGATCAAAATTTTTACATATTTGTTCCAGAATAGTATCATCGCTTAAATGGAATTCTCTTCCCATGCGAATCATTGCTAAAGAAAAAAGAGCAGGACTCCCCAAAGGAATCCTGCTCTGATCCAATTCACACGGTTAATTATTTGATCACATGGATCCAGCCTTCCGGTGCCTCGATGTGGCCCATCTGGATGCCTGTTAATGTGTCGTAGAGTTTCTGGATCACCGGACCCATCTTCTCCATTCCGCTCGGGAAGCAGATCTCGTTGCCGTGGTCTACAATCTTGCCGACCGGGGAGATAACAGCTGCGGTACCGCAGAGACCGCACTCAGCGAAATCTTTTACTTCTGTAAACGGAACCGGACGCTCCTCTGTCTTTAAACCGAGGTAATGCTCAGCAACGTAGAGGATGGAGCGGCGTGTGATGGACGGAAGGATAGAGTCGGACTTCGGTGTTACGACTGTGCCGTCTTTTGTAACGAAGATGAAGTTTGCTCCGCCTGTCTCTTCAACATATGTTCTTGTAGCAGCGTCGAGATACATGTTCTCATCATAGCCCTGTTTGTGAGCATCAACGATGGCATGTAAGCTCATTGCGTAGTTTAAGCCGGCTTTTACATGACCTGTTCCGTGAGGTGCTGCACGGTCGAAGTCTGTGACACGGATTGTGATCGGCTTAGCGCCGCCCTTGAAGTACGGGCCGACCGGTGTACAGAACGCGCGGAACTGGTACTCGGTTGCCGGTTTCACACCGATAACCGGGTTTGTACCGAACATATACGGACGGATGTAAAGAGTTGCGCCGGAACCATACGGAGGAACGAAATCAGCGTTTGCTGCAACCAGCTTTGTGATCGCGTCAATGAAGCGCTCCTTCGGGAACTGCGGCATCTCAAGTCTTGCTGCAGAGTTCATCATACGCTCAGCGTTTAAGTCCGGGCGGAAGGTTACGATGTGGCCGTCCTCCGTTGTGTATGCCTTTAAGCCCTCGAAGCAGGTCTGTGCATACTGGAATACACATGCACACTCGTTTAAGGTGATCATATCATCAGTTGTAAGAGTTCCCTCATCCCAGGAACCATCTTTGAAGTTGGATACATATCTGTAATCAGTTTTGATGTAACCGAATCCGATATTGGACCAGTCGATCTCTTTCTTTGCCATTGGAAATTCCTCCATTCTGCCGTCTGACCGGCATTGTATTTTTTGCCGCCGGGGTCGGGCGGTAATGTCTTTTTACTGCGGTACTGTTTCGATGTAATGAACAGTTACCGTGTTTTCTATTATAAGTACTTAAGATTTATCCTGCAAGTTCTTTATGGCAAAAAGATGAAAAAAATATGGGAAAATGGGAGAAAAAATGCTACAATATAACTTTAAGGAATAAAGAATATTCCGCAGATTTATTCAGCATGCCCGCAGAGGCCAGACGCCTGCTATAAGAGTGAGTGAGGGAGATGGAACCGGGTGGATATGTGGCCGGAAGTTTTCGGGGCGGACAGCCGGATACCGGCGATATGCGGAAAAGAAAAAAGCTGGGGAAGGGCAGAAATAACAATGGAACAAAAGAAAAACAGACTGCACTACGCCTGGTTCATCCTTGCGGGCTGCTGTATCCTGCAGGGGGCGACTCTGGGACTCATCAACAACTGTGCCGGTGTCTTTTATTCCCCGATCTGCAAAGAGCTGGGGTTTGAGCTGGGAAAACTTACAATGTACCGGATGCTCTACTGCATCAGTTCTGCTTTGGCGCTGCCATTTGTAGCGACAAGCTTTCGGAAACATGATGTGCGGATCGTGATCAGCATTGCAGCTGTCATATACGGAGGCTGCGCGGCCCTCATGGGGACCTTCCATGAACTGTGGCAGTGGCATTTGACAGGCATCATTCAGGGAATTGCCTCGTCCTTCGTCTGCATGATCCCGGCGCCGATCATTCTTGGAAACTGGTTTAAGAAAAAGACCGGAATGGCGGTGGGAATCTCCGCGGCGTTCTCCGGTCTCGTCGGCATGATCGGCAGCAGCTTTCTTGGAATGGCGATCCCGGCATTCGGATGGAGGGTGAGCTATGTGGCGGTTGGAATCGTCAGTACCGTGCTGGTCCTCCCGATCTCCCTGTTCGTTCTCCGCTGCAAGCCGGAAGAGATGGGACTTCTGCCTTACGGGGCAGAGGATGTGGAGCAAAGGGCTGTATCAGACGCATCAGCGCCCGCATCCGGGGAAAACGGGATTACGTTAAAAGAATTGCTGCGTCAGCCGGAATTTTATATTGCCGTGGGTGCATACTGGACCAGTGTGTCATGCGCGTACCTGAATTCCTTCCTGACGCCCTGTGGGATCGCAGCCGGCCTTACGCTGCAGGCAGCGGCCATGATGACGAGCATCTCCCTTCTCGGAAACATGTCCAGCAAGCTGATCCTTGGAAAGATCAGCGACAGCCTTGGGATCATCAGGACCTTTGAAGTTTCGATTGCGCTGGCGTTTCTTGGACATGTACTGCTGTTTGTCGGTTCTCCGGAGACGGTGATGGCGGGCTCCCTGTTTTATGGTGTGACACTTCCCCTATCATCCGTCATGATGCCGCTGTTCTGCAGGATCTTCTGGAATGGCGAGACCTACAGTACAGCATATGCCTATTCCACCATGGTGGGAACGCTTCTGGGAGCGCCCTTCAACATGTGGTTTGGAACCTTTTATGATATAACGGGAGATTACAGGCTGACCATTGGAGTGAGCGCGGCGATGCTTATTATATTGACCTTCCTTATCATTCTTGAGGGTGTTCGTCTGAACCGGGCGAAGTCCGGAAAGTTTCCTTCGCAAGCTCGATAAAGGCGTCCATCTCACCGGTGTGCCATTTGTCTTTGTGATAGAGGACCTGACGGTAGAGCTCCATGTGAAAATCCTTTACCGGCAGGATCGAGAGAATACCGGATTCCACTTCATGCCTTACGGCAAACTCCGGGAGAAATGAGATCCCGGCGTTCTGCTTCAACATATTGATAATGAATTCAGTGTTTCCAATTTCCAGGAAAGGCTTGACCTCCTTTCCGAGAGATGCCAGATATCGGTCAAGAACGAACCGGTAGCTGGCATTTTTTTCGGTCAGGAGGAACGGGTGGCTGATGACCGAGGCAAGGTCTGTGGGATCATTTTTTGCCAGCGTGTGGACGGAGGAAGAGACAAAGGAGATATTTTCCGGCGCTTCCAGAACTTTTATAAAACGCTTGTCGTCAATGGGCTGGTCGAGGAGATAGACCAGATCGATGGAGTTCTTGTTCATGCGGTCCAAAAGAACATCCGGGGAGTCCAGAACGATGCTCACGGAGACGTTCGGGTAAAGCTGATGGAATTTCTTTAAAAGATCCGGAAAGATGGATTCACAGATGGATTCAATGGTTCCGATGGTGAGGTCACCGGAGAGCTCAGTGGAGGCGGAAACCGCGTTTTTCGCGTCGGCGACGGTGCCAAGGATCGTCACGGCATAGCGGTAAAAGATCTCCCCGTGATGAGTCAGAACCGTCTTTTTTCCGAGGCGGTCAAAGAGATGAATGCCGAGTTCCTCCTCTAACTGCTTGATCTGGACCGTGACGGCGGCCTGGGAATAGCCTAACGCCTCGGCGGCTTTTGAAAAACTCTGCTTTTGCGCGATCTGTAGAAACGTGCGGATTTCTCGAAGTTCCATGGCGGATTCCTTTCTGCCCTATAAAAATTTATAAACGATCTGTTTAAAACGTTCAATTTTACTTTTAGTACTTCTTATGATACGCTAAGAATATAGAAATTGCAAGAAAATAGCAGGATAGAATGCGAATTTTCAGGATGTGAGACTCGGAGTCATGAATGGCAGGCGGAAAAAGTGATCCGATCGGCAGAAAAGAACGGAGAAAGGACGGATACAATGGAGAAAAGCGATATCAGATATCAGGCATATGTGAGTATTCTGGAAGAGGAGCTGAAGCCGGCGATGGGATGTACGGAGCCGATCGCCATCGCTTACTGCGCGGCAGTCGCGAGAGAAGTGCTCGGCGGACTCCCGGAGAAGGTGAAGGTAGGAGCCAGCGGCAGCATGATCAAGAACGTAAAATCCGTGATCGTCCCGAATACGGATCATTTAAAGGGAATCCCGGCGGCGGCGGCGGCAGGAATCGTTGCAGGTGATCCGAAAAAGGAACTTGAGGTCATAGCGTCTGTTACAAAAGAGCAGATCACGGCGATGAAGGAATTCCTTCAGACGACCCCGGTGGAAGTGGAACATATTGATAACGGCATCACCTTTGATATTATTGTGACACTGACACGCGGAACAGATACCAGCATGGTCCGCATCGCAAATTATCACACGAATGTGGTACATATTGAAAAGAACGGAGAAGTCATCAGGGATATCCCGGTGAATGGTGAGGAGGAGGAAGGTCTTACGGACCGCTCACTGCTCGATATGGAGCATATCTGGGACTTTATCCACACAGTGGATGTGAATGATATCAGAGAGGTTCTGGAGCGCCAGAAAACTTACAATATGGCGATCGCCAGAGAGGGAATGCGTGGGCAGTATGGATCCAACATCGGCGCACTTCTTCTTGATATGAATGGAAATGATGTCCGTACACGGGCGAGAGCCATGGCGGCAGCCGGATCCGACGCACGAATGAACGGATGTGAGCTTCCGGTTATCATCAACTCCGGCAGTGGAAATCAGGGAATCACGGCTTCTGTTCCGGTCATCGTATACGCAACGGAGCTGGGAGTCGATGAAGATACCATGTACCGGGCGATGGCACTCTCAGATCTCACGACGATCCACCAGAAGACGCCCATCGGAAGACTTTCCGCCTACTGCGGTGCAGTCAGCGCGGGTGCGGGGTCCGGAGCGGGGATCGCGTATCTCTCCGGAGCGTCCTATGATGAGGTGGTCCACACCGTGATCAATGCGGTAGCCATTATCTCCGGTATGGTCTGTGACGGCGCGAAAGCGTCCTGCGCGGCAAAGATCGCTGAGGCGGTGGACGCGGGGATCATCGGCTACTATATGGCAAAGCGTGGTCAGAACTTTGATGACGGTGACGGAATCGTGACGGCCGGGATCGAGGCGACGATCCGCAACGTGGGACGTCTCGCAAAAGAGGGAATGAAGGAGACGAATGATGAGATCATCAGCATTATGATCGGGAGCTGAGGTCTGTCATCCCGTGTGAATTAAGATATGAAAGTATGGTTTCGGAGTGTTGTCCAGGTGACGGCACTCCGCTTTTGATGTATAAGGTTTTTTCTGTGAGAAATAACCTTAGTTTGATAAAGAATAACAAAGAAGTGGAAAGATATGGCAAAAAATGATACATTATATACAAGAAAAGCCGCGGGAATGTGCGGCTTTCAGAAATTCTTTTCAGCAGTGATGCGTGGGAAGAGAGATAGAAAAATGAGGGAGGGAAGAACATGAGCTATGATATCAATCTGAAACATCTGGAATACTTCATCAAGGTGGCGAGACTTGGTTCCATCAACAAGGCGGCCCAGATGCTCTATGTTTCCCAATCCCATCTTGGAAAGATCATTCATGACCTGGAGGAGACCGTTGGAGCGCCGCTCTTAAACAGGAGCCGTCAGGGCGTGACGCTGACTCCCGAAGGAAATGAGTTTTTGGAGCGGTCGGTGCGGATCTTAAAGGAAATGGAAGAAATGCACCTGCGGCCTTTAAAAGAGATGGAGAAGACAGAGACCCTGGCGGTGTCCATGACAAAGTTCTCCCATGTAATGGAGAGTTTTATCACTATCGTGAGACGTTACCAGGATCAGCCGGAATTCACCCACCGCCTGTATGAGGGGCAGTTGGAGGATGTCATCGAGGATGTGGTCTCCGGGCGGGCCGACATCGGAATTTTCCATTTCGACAGCCAGAGACATGAGGAGATCCAGGTGATGGCGGCGGCAAAAGGTCTTACATATCGGTTCCTCTCCTATGTGGAACCGCAGATCGTGATCTCAAAGGATCATCCGCTCGTCCGGGAGAAGAAGCCGATGACGAGGGAGAATCTTGCGAATTACGGATTTATCCGCTATATGGGGCTGTATGACGATATTCTCTCCAATATCCTCGGACCAAATGAGGATGGGGGAAGTACGGGAAAGAAGAAGGAGATTTATGTGACAGGGCGTGCGACGCTCATGAACCTGATCTCACAGACGGATTTTTACAGCATCGGAATCCATGACTTTGACAAGCAGCTGTCGGATTTCCGGGCAGTTTCCGTGCCGATTCCGGGGTGCGAGGTGAAGCTGGAATTCGGGTATGTGACACTTGCGGATGTGCCGATCTCCGGGATCGGGGAAGAGTTTTTGAAGGAAGTAAGAGAGCGGCTTGAGAGGGGACAGGACGTTTAAAATAAGAAAAAAGCACGGAAAATGTGCTGACAGGAGTTTCCTGCGAAGTATGGAAAGTGCGGCAGCAGGAGTGAAAGGTCATATAGGAAAGGAGTAAACAAAAGTTATGTTTCAGGATCTGATCAATGAGGCGCTGGAAACGGGACGCCCATACATCAAAGAGGGGGAGGTTGCGACGTACATTCCGGAGCTTGGAAGAGCGGACAAGAATAAGCTCGGAATCAGCATCTTCTGCCGGGATGGAAGCCGGTTCTCCTGCGGGGACACGAAGGATCGGTTCAGCATCCAGAGTATTTCGAAGGTTATCAGCCTTGCGGTAGCCCTTGAGGTCTGCGGGTTTGACATGGTGTTTGAGAATGTGGGGATGGAACCGTCGGGGGACGCCTTCAACTCCCTGATCAAGCTTGAGGGATCCAACAGTCATCCATACAATCCGATGATCAACTCCGGTGCCATCGCGGTGGCGAGCTTTATCGAGCCGAAGGTATCGTTTGGGGAGATGCTGGAGCTTGCGAGGTGTTTCTGTCAGGATGACGGGATCGTTCTGGATGAGAAAGTCTACGGTTCAGAGATGTCAACGGTGGCGAGAAACCGCGCCATCGCCTATCTTTTAGAGAGCAAGGGCGTGATCAATGGAAATGTGGAGGAAGCGCTGGATTTCTATGTGAAAATGTGCTCGCTGAGCGTCACGGCGGAAAGCCTTGCGGGATTGGGACTTCTGCTCGCGAATGACGGAGTGGATCCATCCGGAAAGCGGCTGCTGAATTCCGATACCGTGAGAGTCGTGAAGACGATCATGCTGACCTGCGGCATGTATGACGGGTCCGGGGAATTTGCGGTCCGTGTGGGAATCCCGTCGAAGAGCGGTGTCGGCGGCGGGCTGCTGTCTGTTGTTGACGGGAAGATGGGGATCGGAATCTATGGTCCGTCCCTGGACGCAAAGGGAAACAGCATTGCGGGGAGAAAGATCCTGCAGTTCCTTTCCTCACAGATGAAATTGCATATTTTTGCGAAGAAAGACTGAGCAGTTTTTTGATGAAGGGTAACAGTTCATCAGGTTACGATGAAAGTATGAAAGTGGTACGGGACCCAGGGAAAAATGGGCGGACGGAAACTTTCTTCTTTAGAGAAAAATTAGGAAGGGGAGGTATTAAGAGAGAAAATCAGGCAGAAGTTTGGGCTGATGATCACACAAAGATGCAGGTTGTCGCAAGCGACCGCGTTCGGCACGAGAATGTGTCGAGGTACATTCTTCTTCGGGGATAATGAAATGTGTGGTCCTGGCAAAATTTCCTGGCAAAATGATTGTAAATACGGGTAACTTACAGTAAAATTTTGGGGTAACAAAAAAAGAAAAAAGAGGGGTAACAACACATGTACGATTTGTATGGGGCACTGATCGGGAATCTCAGTAATTATCTTTACACATACATCCTGATCATTTTACTTGTTGCAGGCGGAATCTACTTTACGGTCCGCACAAAGTTTGTTCAGTTCCGCTATTTAAAGGAATCTTTGCGGGTCGTTCTCGCACCGAGTGAGGATGACAAGGCGATCTCGTCTTTTCAGGCACTCATGGTTTCGACGGCATCCCGTGTGGGAACCGGAAACATCGCAGGCGTATCCACAGCAATCTGTCTCGGCGGACTCGGATCATTATTCTGGATGTGGCTCACAGCGCTTCTGGGAATGTCTACTGCTTTCGTGGAGGGAACTCTGGCTCAGATCTACAAGCGCCGTTCCGATGACGGCGGCTGCTACGGCGGTCCGTCCTACTATATCGATCAGGCAACCGGAAAACACTGGCTCGGAATCCTGTTTGCAGTGTTCATGATCCTGACCTACATGGTCGGCTTCAATCTGGTTGCATCCTTCAATATCGCAGATGCATTCCGTGTCATTCCGGCATACTCCCAGAATGAAAACCTTGCAAAATGGATCATCGGCGGCGTGCTTGCAGTGTTATTCTTCGTCTGCATCAGCGGCGGTGGAAAACAGATCGCAGGGATCACGGAAAAGATCGTTCCGTTCATGGGATTCTTCTACATTGCGGTTGCCGTGTTCGTGATCGTGACCCATATCACACTTCTTCCAGGAGTGTTCGCAGAGATCTTCCGCAACGCGTTTGATGTGAAAGCAATTTTCGGCGGATTTACGGGGTCTGCGGTCATGCTTGGTATCAAGAGAGGTCTTTTCTCTAACGAAGCCGGTGTCGGCGCTGCTGCGTGTGCGGCTGGTTCCGCGGGTGTTTCCCATCCGGTAAAGCAGGGACTTGTTCAGGTGCTTTCTGTATTCCTTGATACCTGTATGATCTGTACAGCAACTGCGATGCTGCTGCTCTGCTCCGGTGTGGAGCCGGATGCGGATATGGCCGGAATGGCCTATGTGCAGGCGGCTATGAACAACACACTCGGCAAGTTTGGTGTTGTGTTTATTACAGTTTCCCTGTTCCTGTTTGCATTTACGACTCTGCTTGGAAACTTCTATTATGCGGAGACAGGGCTTGCGTATCTTTGCGGCATGACTCCATCTAATGGGGCAAAGTGGTGCATGAGGATCGTTGCTGCGGTGGTTGTGTGCGTCGGCGCTACGATGAAGCTTGGTATTGTCTGGGATACAGCGGATGTGCTGATGGGCTTCATGGCGCTGATCAATGTGCCGGTGATCGTTATTCTCCTGAAGCCGGTACTGCGGTGTCTTGAGGATTATACAGAGCAGAAAAAGGCCGGAAAGAATCCGGTGTTTAAGGCGGAGCATATTGGACTGAAGGAGAAGGTGGACTTCTGGAATTAGGGACGATATTTCCGGGAATGGAATTGGATATGGAAATAGGTGAAGGGCAGCCGCAAGGCTGTCCTTTTTTTGGGGGGGGGGGGACGGGAGCGACGATTTTGGCGAGAGTACGCTGCCGGTCAGCGTTCAGCCTCAGACGCTTGGATTTTCCGGGCGGTTCCTCTAAGCTTGCGAAAGAATGCTAAGGACGGGGAAAAGTCGGCACAACTCGCCTTCGGCTCAAACAAGTGCCGCCTGTCCCCCAACGAATTCTCCCGCAAGCTTAGAGGAAACCGTGCCCGGAAAATATGCGACTGTGTCTGAATGCTGACCGGCGGCTGGTCGTGGCTGTGCGAAGGAAAAGTTCTTATATTACATAGTCGTCCCCGGGCTGGCCATTCTGCACGAGGTCGGCGATGGTGACGCCGTCCAAGTATTCGTTGACGACTTTGTCGAGACCCTGCCAGAGAGGGAGAGTTTTACAGCTTCCCATTCTGGGACAGTCGGTGCTGCCGGGCTCTAAGCAGGCTACCGGAGCCATGGAGTTTTCAGTGAGGCGAAGGATGCTGCCGACTGTGTACTGTTCCGGTGCTTTTGTGAGGCGATATCCGCCGCCTTTACCGCGGACCCCCTCTAAGAGTTTTGCCTTTACGAGGATTTTGATGATGCCCTCGAGGTATTTTTCAGAGATTTCCTGTCTCGCTGCTGTATCTTTTAATGGAATATAGCCGTCTGTCTGGTGCTCCGCAAGATCGATCAGGACGCGGAGAGCGTAGCGGCCTTTTGTTGAAACCATCATAATCTGTATCCTCCCATGCTGCTGCGTGTTGCTGAATATTTTTGATCGTAATGTAAGTTTAACATTATTCCTATTATAATACAAGGTTTAAGGGAAATAAAGACAGTGAAAAGGATAAAGGTGTTGTGATATATGATAGAAATTTTCTAACATGATATCCGGAATGAGACTTGACAAACAGATGATATCGCCATATAATCCTATTAACATATATGAAAGGTAGGTAATAACTTATGGCAAACATATATACATCCGCAGACCAGCTGATCGGAAAGACTCCGCTCTTAGAGCTTACACAGATTGAAAAATCCGAGGGACTTAACGCGAAGATCCTTGCGAAGCTGGAATATTTCAATCCGGCCGGATCGGTAAAGGACAGGATCGCGAAGGCGATGATCGATGACGCTGAGGCGAAGGGAATCTTAAAGACTGGTTCTACGATCATCGAGCCGACTTCCGGAAACACAGGAATCGGTCTTGCGTCGGTTGCGGCTGCCCGCGGTTACCGGATCATTATCGTTATGCCTGAGACCATGAGTGTGGAGAGGCGCCAGCTTATGAAAGCCTACGGCGCGGAGCTTGTGCTCACTGAGGGCGCAAAGGGAATGAAGGGCGCGATCGCAAAGGCGGAGGAGCTCGCAGAGGAGATTCCGGGAAGCTTTATTCCGGGACAGTTTGTAAACCCGGCGAATCCGGAAGTTCATGAGAGAACAACCGGGCCGGAGATCTGGGAAGATACGGACGGCAAGGTTGATATTTTTGTCGCTGGTGTCGGCACCGGCGGAACCATCACCGGAACCGGAAGATATTTAAAGAAGCAGAATCCGGACATGAAGGTCGTTGCGGTGGAACCGGCAAGCTCCCCGGTACTGAGCCAGGGCAAGGCAGGCTCCCACAAGATCCAGGGAATCGGAGCCGGATTTGTTCCGGATGTTCTCGACACAAAGGTTTATGATGAGATCATCGCTGTGGAGAATGATGACGCGTTCGCGGCAGGAAAGTTAGTTGGAAAGAAGGAAGGAGTCCTCGTGGGAATTTCCTCCGGTGCGGCGATCTGGGCAGCGATCGAACTTGCGAAGAGACCGGAAAACGCAGGAAAGACGATCGTGGCACTGCTTCCGGATACCGGCGACAGATACCTTTCCACACCGTTATTTGCGGACTAAGGAAAGAAAAAACAGATAAAAATATATGAGAAAGACTGCGGGTCCATATCGGTTGATATGTGGATCTGCAGTTTTTTTATGCAACAGGAAATGCCGGGGAATTCCCTGTTGCATAAAAGGCATTAACGTGCTAAAGATGCGCACTCGCGCAAAGATGTAGATTGCCGCACGCGACCGCGCGAGGCGCGAGAATGTGCCAGGCACATTCTTTTTCTACAATGGAAGCTCCAAATGTGCCGGGCGTATTTTTTGCGTTTTTGACAGAAGGTCGTGAAAAACTGTTTGGAGCAAAAGTAAATAAATCCTGCAAAACAATAATAATTACTATTATTGACATTTAAAACAAAGTATGTTAGAATACAACCATAAACAAGACGATACGCAACAGACAAGACGATATACAACAAAAAAGACGATCGTCAGACAGAAACGGTAAATTACAGGAACAGAAAGAATCATTTTGCAAAAAGAAGGGAAAACAATAAGAAAACAAGAATCAGAAAGGAGTTCAACACTATGAGCAGATACGCAGGAACAAAAACAGAAAAGAACCTCGAGGCAGCATTCTCCGGTGAATCCCAGGCGAGAAACAAATATACCTACTTTGCATCCGTAGCAAAGAAGGAGGGATACGAGCAGATCGCGGCTTTATTCTTAAAGACAGCTGACAACGAGAAAGAGCACGCGAAGATGTGGTTCAAGGAGTTAGATGGAATCAGCGATACCGCTGCGAATCTTGCAGCCGCTGCAGCCGGTGAAAACTACGAGTGGACCGATATGTACGAGGATTTTGCGAAGACCGCCGATGAGGAAGGTTTCCATGCTCTCGCAGCAAAATTCCGTATGGTAGGCGAGATCGAGAAGCACCATGAGGAGCGCTACCGTGCCCTTCTTAAAAATGTGGAGACAGCTTCTGTATTCGAAAAGAGTGAAGTAAAGGTATGGGAGTGCCGCAACTGTGGGCATATCGTGATCGGAACAAAGGCACCGCAGGTATGTCCGGTCTGCAGCCATCCGCAGAGCTACTTTGAAGTTCGCGAAGAAAATTATTAAGTCATATGCTTACGTTATGGCACTGTTCTATTTCATTGCCTGCTGAATGAAAAGCATCGAAAAGAAGGGGCTGTCGCATTAGCAAATATTTTTTGCTGGGCGGCAGCCCTGCTTTATGCCCAAATGGCATCGAAATCGGTCACGTTTTCGATGCCATTCTTTATAAACGCAGTTCATTCCCAGGCATCCCTTTCGGCATGCCTTATTTCAGGCTGTTTTGTTTTCAACTATCAAAATCTATGCCCTTTTTAATGGAAAAAGATAACTTCCCGTTCTTCCGGTCTGAATCTTGCAATGGAGCTTATTGATATTTCGTCCCATCGCCAGAAGGATGCTCTCTGCCAGTGCATTTGCCTTTCCACGATGCAGATATCTTCGAAAATTCATGTCCTCTTTTACGTCAGCAAAAGAACCTTCTGCCTGAATACTGCGATTCATACGGAGCATCGTTCCATACTCACTTGTGATCCGTTCCAGATCTTCTGCACGTTTTTGACTCATCGTCTTCGAGACCATCAGCACTTTATTACGTTTTTCCATAGGTGTTTTGCAGTTGTTTCCCTTGATACATTCCGTTTTATAAGGACAGCCGGTACAGTCTGGACTTCTGTAATAAATTTTTACACTGACATATCCGCTGGCTGTTTTACTTCTGCGTTCATTTGTAACAGTCAGTCCCCTTCCATTCCGACAGATATAGCTGTCTCTGTCTGCGTGATACTCCATGTTTTCTCTTCTGCTGATGTCTTTTTTGTATTTTCGGGTCTTCGAAATCTCATAGTTCTGCGGCTTTATATAGGCGGTCTGTCCGTTTCCCTCAATGAAAAGATAGTTTTCTTCACTTTCATATCCGGCATCTGCAACGATTTCTGAATATTTAAATCCTAAGTGACTCTCCATATCTTTCAAAAAAGGGATCAGGGTGCATGTATCGGTTGGACGCGGGCTAATATCAATCCATGTGATGTATTCAGAGTCCACTCCGTGCTGGATGTTATAAGCAGGTTTTAACTGTCCATTCAGCATCGCATCTTTTTTCATTCTCATGAAGGTCGCATCCGGGTCTGTTTTGGAATAACTGTTTCTATCTCCAAGCGTATACAGTTTTTTCGCATATTCCTTTAGTTTCTCCAGATATTGATCCAGCTGTTCCAGGGATTTCTGCAACTGTGTTTTTCTACGTCCAATTCCATGCACGAACACAATTCCCTCCTGTACTTTGACGCGGCACAACTGCTTTTTTAACCGTTTTAATGTGTGGATGGATATCTGGTCATGGTATATGGTCCTGATTCCATAGAGTTCTTCGCATTCAGCCACAAAAGAAGTTAGTTTTGTGTATAACCGGATTCCATAGAGTTCTTCGCATTCAGCCACAAAAGAAGTTAGTTTTGTGTATAACCGGGCCTGATTTTTCGTAATAGCCCGTTTCCATACAAATGTATATCCTGAATTATTCACGGAGCAATTTCTAACCTAAACCTTGCACCATGAATTGAAAAAATGATCCATGCAGCCATAACTTCTCTCAATTTGTCAGAAAAAAGGGCATAAAATCCCTATGACGAGTTTTTGAGCAATTATCAGGCTGGCAAGGTTCGTTGACAGTTGCTATTCCAGCTGTACATTCAGCTTACCTATTGCAGAAAGGGTGTCATAAAACTCTTCTTTATATGGACAGCTGCTGCACAGCTTGAATGTGATATATCTTGCTGAATGGACTACTTTTGCAGCAATCTTCAGCAGTTTTAAACGAACGGTATCAATGCGTTGTTTCTGCATTTCTGCTGATAATACCAATCGTCTAAACCAATTAAATATGTTGTAGGCAAGAGCATGTACCTGGACTCTGTTTGCATTTACGATTCTGTTGTGACTGCTCACCGCAGAAAAATCAAAACCAGATTTGCTTTCTTTGATGAAGTTTTCCATCAGACCTCTTTTGCAGTAAAATTTGATAAGGTATTCTGGTGAGGAATCCATGTTTGTGACGATAAAGGTATACATGTAAACCATTTGGTTTTCTGGCTTCTCAACCTTGCACACAACGCGTCTTTCATAAGGCCATGGACCAGCTTTGTACATGAATTCACCGTAAACCACAGCGTAGTCTACCTTGTTATTTTGAGTCCGACTGGTAAGTGCATCTGCAAGAAACGACGCTTTTTCACGGAGAATCTTGTTTCCCTTCAGCCGGATGACATAGCTTGTTCCGTTTTCCTCACACTGTTTATAGAGATCAGGAGCTGCAAAACCACTATCGCCGCGAAGCAGGAGATGGATGGTTGGATAATCATTCACGATCACGGCTTTGCCGTGAATAATTCAGGTTTACTTTAAAAATGTGCAATTTCTGACATCTTTCCATTTGTAGCTATAAAAAATTTTCCCATATCAGAATCAAATAATAATGATTTCTCAGGCTTAAGCATATCCAGCTCTTCCGGTATACTCCTTGCAATAATAAAACTGTTTGAACTCAGGGAAAGCAAATCATGATTGCCTACAAAATATTGTCCTATTGATCTCCAGAAATTTGCACCAAACGTCTGCATACTATATAAAACCAGATCCATCTCATCCTCAATATCTATCCCATAGATCATTTCAGCAACACGAATCAGAAATGTTTTCTCAATGCCTGATATAACTACAATTTGGCGGGATCCCAGATTGTAAACCATTTTCTGGCATATAACTTTTCCAAAGTCTTCACCTTGATAGTTTCTATTTATAATCTTCACATTTGCTGCAACATTGAGAAATGAAATCAAATTTGTATTGATCACATTTTTCAGCTGCTCTTCAAAATCACTATTGTATGAAGATATGGCTGAGATTCCTTTCCCTACAATTGCCATATCTTCTGTTATTATATGTTCCAAAAGCCATCCAATTCCATCTCCCACAAGTTCTGCTATCTCTTTTTTGCTGCATTCATTGCGCTTTACAATGTCTGCTTTTTTTTTCAGCAGCATATTATAAAACTCGTCATGCAGCATCTTATGAAATTCATAACCGGCATAACCTATCTCCCGCATATATATTTCTTCACCCTTTGCATGCCTTTTAAAATATCTAAGCATATATTCCAGAGTTTCATTCATAAGGAATAACCGGTACTTCGCATCATCTCCTCTCTCCATTACTCTATTATAAATCTGATCTGATATCCGAAACAATTCTTTATGCTCTTCATCAAGTTTATCTATGCCCATAAGATAATTTTTACTCCATTTGATCAATTTGTCGTCTCCCTTCATGTCTTTATACTGTCAATATGCCTGTATTATCCAATTTTGCAGTTAACGTTTTAACCATTATATCATTCCCATTTTACATTTTCAATACGCGAACTTTACATTTTTAATGAAATATAAAAAGCGCCTCCCGGATTCAGAATATATTCATTCTGTTCCAAGAGACGCACTCACTGTCTTTTTATAAAAATGACTACTTATCCTGAATTATTCATGGAGCAATTTCTAATCTAAACCTTGCACCATGAATTGAAAAAATGATCCATGCAGCCATAACTTCTCTCAATTTGTCAGAAAAAAGGGTATAAAATCCCTATGACGAGTTTTTGAGCAATTATCATGCTGTCAAGGTCCATTGACGGTTGCTATTCCAGCTGTACATCCAGCTTACCTATTGCAGAAAGGGTGTCATAAAACTCTTCTTTATATGGACAGCTGCTGCACAGCTTGAATGTGATATATCTTGCATCATCTTCGAAGTAACCGGCCATGATCATATATATCATCTGGAGAAGGTTATCCCTGTCCGTATGATATCGAAACACTGCAGAATCATCGGTCTTAAATGAACGGTTTAAAATCCGTTCAATGCCAAGTCTGCTTATGAACTCTTTGATGAGGAGTAAGCCTGCATCGGAGGATAGGTCGCCTTCATCAAAATTTATTTTAATTTGCCTATTGCTTTGAAGTGAAAAGGTGTTTACAATACTCATAAAGGGCTCCTTTGTTGGTTTTTATTTTGATTAGACACCTTAATTTTACCACAAATGGATGCTCTTTTTATTCACTTAACAAGTGAAAATCAATATGTAATTAAAATACAATAACTATGTGGCTTTCAGCCACGATCACGGCTTTGCCGTGAATAATTCAGGATGAGGTATAATCCTTCTGTATTATTTTGTTTAGTCGCATAAACTGATTATACCACGAACGCCGGGCTTTTCGAAGCTCGGCGTTTTGTGTTGGATATATAAAATGAGCTGCCGCACGTTAGTGCGACAGCCCCTTTTTTATTTCTGATAAGCAGCCCGCTCGCCGCCGATATATTTGAGCCGTGTTCTCGCACAGACAACATGGGCGGAGCCGATGGACTTGATGGTGGTGCGGACCGGAACGGCAACATGGCGCAGATGCATACCGATCAAGGTGTCACCGATATCGATCCCGGCGTGTGCTTTTATAAATTCCACTGCGCAGGGATGCTCAAAGCCATTCCACGCGGCGGTGGAGAAGGAACCGCCGGCCTTCAACTGCGGTTTTACATTCACCATCTCAAGGCCATATTTCTCAGCACATTCTTCCTCGACGATCAGGGCGCGGTTTAAGTGCTCGCAGCACTGGGCGGCGAGGTAGAGACCGTGTTTCTTTGTTACATGGGAAAGGGCGGTAAAGACAGCCTGTCCGACTTCGCTGCTGGAGTAGCAGCCGATCGCGTGGGCAGCAATCTCGCTGGAGGAGCAGCCAACAACCAGAATCTGGCCCGGTTTCATTGCGGCGGTATTGATCAGCTCCTCGGCGATCGCTTTTGTCTGTTCATAAATTAAGTCAAGGTCCACATCGACGGATGTGGCGATATCTGTTGCGCTCATAGTATTTCCCTCTTTTTGCAGAATGCCCGGAGACTGAAAATACTCCGGGCGGTATATGGTTTCATGGTTAAATGGATCCGGCGGTGCATGCCGCTGTCATGAGGAACGTGTGAACTGGAATTTACTCGAAATGATATTTGTCGAGCAGAGCATGCTTCATATCCCAAAGCGGCTTGGAAAGATCCACATGGACCTCATGCGGGTTTACGAGACGTTTTGTCTCATCCCATAAGGTATTGAGCTCTTCCTTGCAGTATTTCTGGATATCCATGACCTTCGGGGAGTGGTAGACACACTCGCCGTCCTTGAATACCTGCACCGGAAGCTCACGCATCGTATAAGTTCCGGGAGCGAGGAGTGTCTTTTTCCATGTCGCTATCGGGTCAAAGAGCAACAGTGGCTCGTCCTCATTGAACGTCTCGCCGACGAGACAGATGATATCAGCGATGACCTTGTGGCTGTCCTTTCCGTAGATACGGTAGGTGGTCTTGTTGCCCGGGTTTGTGATCTTCTCCTCGTTCTCGGAGAGCTTGATCTTCGGGATGAACTTTCCAGTCTTCTTGTCCATGATCGCCGCGAGCTTATAAACACCGCCGAAGGACGGGCAGTCCTTGGAGGTGATCAGGTTTGTGCCGACACCCCAGGAGTTGATGGTTGCACCCTGGTTCTTTAAGCTTGTGATCAGGGTCTCATCAAGATCGTTGGATGCGGAGATCACAGCGTCCGTGAAGCCTTCCGCGTCAAGCATTTTTTTCGCCTCTTTGGAGAGATAAGCGAGGTCGCCGCTGTCCATACGGATTCCGTAGAAGGTAAGCGGGATTCCCTCTGCGCGCATCTCCTTGAATACCTGGATCGCGTGCGGGATACCCGAATTTAAGGTGTCGTAAGTGTCGACTAACAGGATACATGCGGTCGGATAGAGTCGCGCGTAGGTGCGGAAGGCGGTGAGCTCATCTGGGAAGCTCATGATCCAGCTGTGGGCATGGGTTCCTTTTACCGGAACGTCGAACATCTGGCCGCAGAGAACATTGGAGGTACCGATACAGCCGGCGATCATAGCGGCTCTCGCACCGTAAATTCCGGCATCCGGACCCTGGGCACGTCTTAAACCGAACTCCATGACTCCGTCTCCGCGGGCTGCATGGACGATACGGGAAGTCTTTGTGGCGATCAGGCTCTGGTGGTTGATGATATTTAAGATCGCGGTCTCAACAAGCTGGGCCTGCATGATCGGGGCGATGACCTTTACGAGAGGTTCTCTCGGGAACACGACGGTTCCTTCCGGGATCGCATAGATATCACCGGTGAATTTGAAGGTGGAGAGGTACTCCAGGAAATCTTCCCCGAAGAGTCCTGTGGTGCGGAGATAATCGATATCTTCCTTATCAAAGTGTAAATTTTCGATGTATTCGACAACCTGCTCTAAGCCGGCCGTGATGGCAAATCCGTTTCCATCCGGATTTGTGCGGTAGAATGCGTCGAAGATGACAGTCTCATTTGCATCCTTTGCATGAAAGTAACCCTGCATCATGGTCAGCTCGTAGAGATCTGTAAGCAGCGTCAGGTTTCGTTCGCTCATAATGTTTCTCCTTAAATTTCTCCGCGGTAAGTGTCAGCGGAATATTAAATGCAGCAGTCCGGAGCGTATAAAAATGCCGGACGATAACGACAGCTTAAGTGCGGTTCACCCCAAAAGAACCGGGTGGCTGTCAAACGTGTTGTGGTTGATTATATCAGTTCTTGTGCGAAAAGGCAAATTACATGTTAAAAAAGTAACGAACACTTCAAAAGAACGTAAAATGTGCCTAAAAAGTTAAGAAAGAAAACAGGAAGACGGCATCAATATGGAAAGATTTCGCAACTCCCGAGGGATTTCCTTGACTTTTAAATACCTTATTACTATAATTATTTTGATACCAAGGTCAAAAGGGGCAAAAGACCTTTTGACCCCAACATCATTATTTTGTCTGAGTGTAAAAAATGTAACTATGAACAGATTCGATGGTTACATTCAGACGATCCATAGAAAAAAGCCATGACGGAGACAGTAGGTTCACAAGCAGAAAGCCAAAGCGAGCCGGGGACGATGGAAGCCCGGTGCTTTTTCGTGAAAGGAAGATCACTCCCGAGCTGGAAGCTGAACCCCGGAAGCGGTACTGCTTTTGGAAAGTAAGTGTACCCGGTGATTCCGCCGTTAAAGGGAACTCATATGTCAGTATGCAGCAATAGGTGGTTAAAAGCGTTATTTTCGCCCTGTTCTCATTGAGAATGGGGCTTTTTTATTACTGATTCAGCATACGACACACAAAACACGAAGAGCATAACAACGAGAAAGTTATGCGCAAAACATTGATTGGAGGAAATGTGTCATGTACGAGAAAGTGTCAACAGACCTGAACTTTGTGGACAGGGAAAAACAGGTTGAGAAATTCTGGAAAGATGAAAAGATCTTTGAAAAGAGTATCGACAGCCGCAGAAAAGGAACCCCTTACGTATTCTATGACGGACCGCCTACCGCAAACGGAAAACCGCATATCGGACACGTACTTACCCGTGTTATCAAGGATATGATCCCGAGATACCGCACCATGAAGGGGTATATGGTTCCGCGTAAGGCCGGTTGGGATACCCACGGACTTCCGGTAGAGCTTGAGGTTGAGAAGCTTCTTGGACTCGACGGAAAAGAGCAGATCGAGGAGTACGGTGTTGAGCCGTTCATCGAGAAATGTAAAGAGAGTGTCTGGAAATACAAAGGAATGTGGGAGGATTTCTCCAGCACCGTTGGTTTCTGGGCTGATATGGATAACCCGTATGTTACCTACCATGATGACTATATCGAGTCCGAATGGTGGGCATTAAAGCAGATCTGGGATAAGGGACTTTTATATAAGGGCTTTAAGATCGTTCCGTACTGCCCGCGCTGCGGCACACCGCTTTCCAGCCACGAGGTCGCACAGGGATATAAGGATGTAAAGGAAAAATCCGCCATCGCCCGCTTCAAGGTGAAAGGCGAGGACGCGTACTTCCTTGCATGGACCACAACACCGTGGACACTTCCGAGCAACGTGGCTCTCTGCGTAAATCCGAAGGAGACCTACGCAAAGGTAAAGGCTGCAGACGGCTATACCTACTATATGGCAGAAGCCCTGCTTGATGCCGTTCTCGGAAAGCTTGCGGATAAGGAAAATGGAACTCCGGCATATGAAGTTCTTGAGACCTGCACCGGTAAGGATCTTGAGTACAAGGAATACGAGCCGTTATTTGACTGCGCAGTTGAGATCTGCGAGAAACAGCACAAGAAAGCATACTTCGTGACATGTGCGGATTATGTTACCCTGACAGACGGTACCGGCGTGGTACACATCGCACCGGCCTTTGGTGAGGACGATGCCCAGGTAGGCCGCCGTTATGATCTCCCGTTTGTACAGCTTGTAGACGCAAAGGGTGACATGACAAAGGAGACTCCGTACGCAGGCGTATTCGTGAAGAAGGCAGATCCGATGGTCTTAAAAGACTTAAAGGAAAAAGGCCTGTTATTCGAGGCACCGGCCTTCGAGCACAGCTACCCGTTCTGCTGGCGCTGTGACACACCGTTGATCTACTACGCGCGGGAGTCCTGGTTCATCAAGATGACAGCGGTGAAGGATGATCTGATCCGCAACAACAATAAGATCAACTGGATCCCGGAATCCATCGGTAAGGGACGCTTCGGCGACTGGCTGGAGAACGTTCAGGACTGGGGAATCTCCAGAAACCGTTACTGGGGCACACCTCTTCCGGTATGGCAGTGTGAGTGCGGAAAGATGCACTGCATCGGCAGCCGTGAAGAATTAAAGAAGATGAGCCCGAATTATCAGGATGTTGTTAAGAAATACAGCAAGGAGATGGACGGAGACAAGGGAGAGGTTGAGCTTCACCGTCCGTTTATCGACGATGTAGTGATCACCTGCCCGGACTGCGGAAAAGAAATGCACCGTGTACCGGAGGTTATCGACTGCTGGTTCGACTCCGGCGCAATGCCGTTCGCGCAGCACCACTATCCGTTCGAGAACCAGGAGCTTTTCCACAAACAGTTCCCGGCACAGTTCATCTCCGAGGCCGTTGACCAGACAAGAGGGTGGTTCTACTCCCTCCTTGCCGAGTCCACGCTGCTCTTTAATGAGCCGCCGTACCAGAACGTTATCGTTCTCGGCCACGTTCAGGATGAGAACGGACAGAAGATGAGTAAGTCCAAAGGAAACGCTGTCGATCCGTTTGACGCCCTGAAGACATATGGTGCCGACGCGATCCGCTGGTACTTCTACATCAACAGCGCACCGTGGCTGCCGAACCGCTTCCATGGAAAGGCTGTTATGGAAGGACAGAGAAAGTTCATGGGTACTCTCTGGAACACCTATGCATTCTTCGTCCTCTACGCGAATATTGATAACTTTGACGCGACCAAGTACACACTGGAGTACGATAAGCTTCCGGTTATGGATAAATGGCTGTTATCCAAGTTGAATTCTACGGTAAAGGCAGTGGACGATGACCTTGCGAACTACCGCATCCCGGAGGCAGCAAGAGCACTTCAGGAGTTTGTGGATGACATGAGTAACTGGTATGTCAGAAGAAGCCGTGAGCGTTTCTGGGCAAAGGGCATGGAGCAGGATAAGATCAACGCTTACATGACTCTCTACACAGCTCTCGTGACGATCAGTAAGGCAGCAGCTCCGATGATCCCGTTCATGACGGAGGAGATCTACCAGAACCTTGTAAGATCCATCGATAAGACAGCCCCGGAGAGCATCCACCTCTGCGACTTCCCGGCCGTTGACGAAGCGCATATCGACAGCGAGCTGGAAGCAAAGATGGATGAGGTCTTAAAGATCGTTGTGATGGGACGTGCGGCAAGAAATACCGCAAACATCAAGAACCGTCAGCCGATCGCGAAGATGTTCGTAAAGGCACCGGAGAAGCTTCCGGAGTTCTACCAGGAAATCATCGAGGACGAGTTGAATGTGAAGTCCGTAGAGTTCACAGATGACGTGAGAAGCTTTACCTCCTACACCTTCAAGCCGCAGCTTAAGACGGTAGGACCGAAGTACGGAAAACAGCTCGGAAATATCAAGAAAGCTCTGGCTGAGTTAGACGGAAACGCAGCGATGGATACGTTGAACGAGAAGGGCGCTCTGACCTTCAACTTTGACGGAAATGAAGTCGTTCTCACAAAGGATGACCTCCTGATCGATATGGCGCAGACAGAAGGTTATGTATCCGAGGCAGACAATACCGTGACCGTTGTTCTCGACACAACACTGACACCGGAGCTTCTCGAGGAAGGCTTCTACCGCGAGATCGTCAGCAAGATCCAGACTATGCGTAAAGAGGCTGGATTCGAGGTTATGGACCACATCTACGTTTACGCGGACAAGAATGAGAAGATCGCTGATCTCATCAAGAAGTACGCGGACGAGTTAAAGAGCGAGGTCATGGCTGACAACATTATGCTCGGTGAGATGGCTGGCTACACGAAGGAATGGAACATCAATGGCGAGGATGTTGTATTCGGCGTAGTGAAGGTGACAAAATAAGATACGGCGATCGCACGGATCTTTCTATGACAGAATCAACACAACAAGGGACCTGTATTCTGCGGGACAATGGGGGTTTCGCAGAATGCAGGGAATCATCATGAAGGAGGACTTAGGGGTGAGTCAGACAATGAATAAGGATGAACTGAAAAAGGTCATTGCGTTGAATGTGAAGAGTCTTTATCGCAAAACGATCGATGAGGCAACTCCGGCTATGATTTATCAGGCAGTTGCGCTTGCAGTCAAGGATATGATCATCGACCGCTGGATCGCGACTCATAAAGAGTATGAAAAGCAGGATGCAAAGGTTGTTTACTACATGTCCATGGAGTTTTTGACCGGTCGTTTCCTCGGCAACAATATCATCAGCCTCTGTGAGCAGAAGGAAATCGAGGAGGCACTTTCTGAACTGGGCTTTGACCTGAATTCCATTGAGGATCAGGAACGGGATCCGGCACTCGGAAACGGCGGTCTTGGACGTCTTGCGGCATGCTTTTTGGATTCCCTTGCATCTTTAGGCTATCCGGCATATGGCTGCGGCATCCGTTATCGTTATGGAATGTTCAAACAGCAGATCCGTGACGGATATCAGATCGAGGTCCCGGATGAGTGGTTGAAGGACGGCTATCCGTTTGAGATCCGCCGCGCAGAGTATGCGACGGAGGTCAAATTCGGCGGTTACGTGGAGACTGAGTGGGACGGAAAGAGAAATCATTTCGTACAGAAGGGCTACCAGTCCGTTATGGCAGTTCCGTATGATATTCCGATCGTGGGATACGGCAACAATGTCGTAAACTCCTTAAGAATCTGGGATGCACAGCCGGTGAATACCTTCAACTTAAGCGAGTTCGACAAGGGCGATTACCAGAAAGCTGTTGAGCAGGAGAATCTGGCGAAGACCATCGTTGAGGTCCTTTATCCGAATGATAACCATTATTCCGGAAAAGAGCTTCGCTTAAAACAGCAGTATTTCTTTATTTCTGCCAGTGTTCAGCGTGCCATCAAAAAGTACAAGGAAAAGCATGACGATATCCATAAATTCTATGAGAAGGCATCCTTCCAGTTAAACGATACACATCCGACCGTTGCTGTCGCTGAGTTAATGCGTATCTTACTTGACGAGGAGAACTTAGAGTGGGATGAGGCATGGGAGATCACAACAAAGACCTGCGCCTACACAAACCACACCATCATGGCTGAAGCTCTTGAAAAATGGCCGATCGAGCTGTTCTCCCGTCTGCTTCCGCGTGTTTACCAGATCGTTGAGGAGATCAACCGCCGTTTTGTAGCCCAGATCCAGCAGAGATATCCGGGTGACAACGAGAAGATCCGTAGAATGGCGATCATTTACGACGGACAGGTCCGCATGGCTTACCTTGCAATCGTCGGCAGCTTCTCTGTAAACGGTGTTGCGAAGCTTCACACAGAGATCCTCGAGAAACAGGAGCTTCGTGACTTCTATGAGATGATGCCGGAGAAATTTAATAATAAAACAAACGGTATCACCCAGAGACGTTTCCTGCTTCACGGCAACCCGCTGCTTGCAGACTGGGTGACCGACAAGATCGGAAATGAGTGGATCACAGATCTCTCCAATATTAAAAAGCTTTCTGTTTATGTGGATGATGAGAAGTGCCAGCAGGAATTCATGAACATTAAGTACCAGAACAAGATCCGTCTTGCGAAGTACATCAAGGAGCACAACGGCATCGATGTCGATCCGCGTTCCATCTTCGATGTTCAGGTAAAACGTCTGCATGAGTACAAGAGACAGCTCATGAACATCCTTCATGTGATGTATCTCTACAACCAGTTAAAAGATAACCCGAATATGGACATCGTTCCGAGAACCTTCATTTTTGGTGCGAAAGCAGCAGCCGGATATAAGCGTGCAAAACTGACCATCAAGCTCATCAACAATGTGGCTGATGTGATCAACAATGATAAGTCTATCGGCGGCAAATTAAAGGTCGTATTCATTGAAGATTACCGTGTATCCAACGCAGAGCTGATCTTCTCCGCTGCGGATGTCAGCGAGCAGATCTCCACAGCAAGTAAGGAAGCATCCGGGACCGGAAACATGAAGTTCATGTTAAATGGCGCTCTGACCATCGGAACCATGGACGGCGCAAATGTGGAAATGGCGGAGGAAGTCGGCAAGGAGAATATGTTCATCTTCGGTGCGTCCGCAGATGAGATCATCAACCTTGAAAACAACGGCGGCTACAACCCGATGGATATCTTCAACAATGATCAGGATATCCGCCGTGTGCTGATGCAGCTCATCAACGGCTATTATTCTCCGCAGGATCCGGAGCTGTTCCGCGATATCTACAATTCCCTGCTCAACACCCAGAGCAGCGACCGCGCAGATACCTACTTTATCTTAAAGGATTTCCGTTCCTATGCGGAAGCTCACAGAAAGATCGACCAGGCATACCGCGACGAGAAGTGGTGGGCGAGAACTGCGATGCTCAATACCGCATCTGCAGGAAAGTTCTCCTCCGACCGTACGATCGAGGAATACGTAAGAGATATCTGGCATCTGAAGAAGATTAAGGTAGAGCTGAAATAATGTAACTGTGAAGGTGCTTGACAGTTACGGATAACATAAAAAACAGACCCGTCTCATACAATAGTGATATCAGGAAAATTCGGCATGGAGTTTTTCGGGCAATCCGCCCGGAAGACTTCCGGATCTGAAATCCGGTATCACAGGTGTATGAGGCGGGTATTTTTTATGAAGCGTTTTTTTATGGTCTTATGGATGACGGTCATGATCCCCTATGTGACAACGCTGGCGTGGACAGGCCGGATCCGGACGGATACAGGGACGGAAGTCCCGGCGGAAGAGTTTCTTACCGGAGTCGTTGCGGCGGAGATCCCGGCAGAGTACGGGATCGAGACATTAAAAGCACAGGCGGTGCTTGCGAGGACATATATCTACCGGCTTGTGGATCCGGGGCTGGAACGTATCCGGGAAGAGGAACTGGACATAGATTGTCTCAGCATGAGGGAGATGGAGAAAAAATGGGGGAAAGAACATTTTAGAGAGTATTACGGGAAGATCCGTACCGCGGTGCAGGAGACAGAAGGACTCGTTGCGGAGTACGATGGGGAGCTGATCGAACCGTTCTACTGTGAGGCGTCGGCAGGAAAGACGAGGGAACTTGCCGCATATCCATATATCTGTTCTGTGGAGAGTCCGGGAGATCTGGGGGCAGGAGAATTTTTATGCGTCCGGACCTTTACGGAAGCGGAGTTTGCGGATAAGATCGGAAGAATCGGCGGGCCGCGTCCGGGAGCGGACGGCATTGCGGAAAAAATTCAGATCATCGAGCGGGATGATGCCGGGTATGTGAAGCGGGTGCAGATCGGGGATATGGATTACAGCGGGGATGAGGTCCGGGATTCTTTGGGACTTTTATCGTCCTGCTTTCATTTTTCGTCTGCGGACGGGAAGATCCGGGTGTCATCGAAGGGGATCGGCAGCGGATACGGATTCTCCCAGGCTGGGGCGGATGCAATGGAGAGAGAGCAGGGGAGTGAGTTCCGGGAACTGTTGAAATATTATTTTCAGGGGATTGAGATCGTGAAAATTGCGGAGTGAAAGAAGCTTAGACCAGGTTTCGCTTATTAATGCCGGAGAGTATTTATTTAAGCCTGCATAAGGTGGATCACAAAAGATAAAAGGTGGATACTTCCAGAAAAAAGTATGATTTCGTGTATAACTTCACCGCCGCGGGTAAGAATATTACCGAGGTGATAAACGTGAAAGAAAGAGGAAATCAGCTTTTCAAGGACAAATTTGTCCTTGTCATGCTCGTACTTGGCCTGTTGACTATTGTTGCGGCAGCAGGCGCTGTAAGAATCCAGAAGGGGAGAGAAAATATCGGAGAGAGCCCCTATCTGGAGATCGAAGACCCGGACCATGTGATCGCAGGGGATTCCAACGCAGGAGCGGAGTCCGGCGGCGATACATTGGCCGGGGAACTGGCAGCATCGGGAGATGAAGCCGGAAATGGGGAACCTGCCGGAGACGGCACGGCTGTCGGTCTGGCGGACAATGAGAATGGCACTGGCTCAGGCTCTTTTTCCGATGGAATTTCGGTGGATACCGGACTGGCTGACGCATCAGATGGCACATTGACTGGCGCAAATTCCATGGCGGAAGCCGGAGCTGCTGTCAGCGAATCTCTGGTTCTCGATTTCACAGACACGGACAAACTCTCCTGGCCTGTGTCCGGGAATATCGTTCTCGGCTACAGCATGGACACCACGACCTACTTCCCGACTCTGGACCAGTACAAAGTCAACCCCGCCAATGTGATCCAGAGCGAGGTCAGCACCCCGGTATCCGCTCCGGCGGACGCCAGAGTGGTCTCTGTTGGGACAAACGAGGAGATCGGTAATTATGTTGATCTTGATTTGGGAAACGGCTATACTGCCGTCTGCGGCCAGTTAAAAGAGATCCCTGTTGTAGAAAATGAATATGTCCGACAGGGGGATCTTCTGGGCTATGTCGCCGAGCCGACAAAGTACTACGCGGTGGAAGGCACGAATGTGTTCTTCGAGTTTCTGAAGGACGGCGTGCCGGTGGATGCGCTGGATTTTCTGGAGTGAGAGATCATGATTACACGTAATTTGCAAAGTTAAGCCAAAAAGCCTTCAGGGAAGCTCTCTGGAGGTTTTTTTGTATAACAGGAAATTTCAGGAAATTCCCTGTTGCATAAAAAGGCACTAACGTGCCAAAGATGCATATTCTAATATCAGAACAAATAAAGGAGACATTCGCATATGAATTGCAGAAATTCCGATCTGCCGGATACCGCTATGGCTCCGTCCTGCGGCTGCGGCAGAAGTCTGTCTGATATTTCCGGCCCGGGACCTGTTGTGCGTCCGGTGGCCAACTTTTGTTTTGACGACAATGATCCAAGATTTCCGATAGGAATGGGATATGTTCCGATGCAGATGTGGGGGACCATATATCCGTTAGCCAGAGGTTTTGTCCGGGGAACGATCTTCCCGTCCCTGGATCTTCCATTTGCCGTGGGGAGGTGCAGAAGATGAGGGAACTATATCGATGCAGCATGATGCCGGGAATGCCGGCAGAACCTGTGAGTGACTCCCGCCTGTCAGCGCAGGATGTGATGCCTGTGTGCGGTACGTGCCAGAGTGCCGGGCGCATGGCCGCAGGGGATAAAGAACTGCTGATGCGTCAGATCATGGAAGCCGGTTTTGCGATGGATGACGTTGTCCTGTTCTTAGACACTCATCCGGAAAATCAGGATGCACTTCGCTATTACAAAACGGTCCGTGACATGCGTGACCAGTCCATGGCTGCCTATGAGAGGCGGTTTGGGCCGCTGAGATACACCGATGTCACGTCCATGTCCTGGAACTGGGTAACTGAAAAATGGCCATGGGAAGGAGGATGCTAAGATGTGGGTCTACGAAAAAAGATTGCAGTTTCCGGTAAATATAAAGGAACCGAATGCGAAGATGGCGCAGTTTATTATGAGTCAGTATGGTGGACCCGACGGCGAGATGGGTGCATCCATGCGTTATCTGTCCCAGCGTTATTCCATGCCCTACGGTGAGCAGAAAGCGGTGTTGACAGATATTGGTACAGAGGAACTGGCACACCTTGAGATTGTCGCGGCGATCGTCCACCAGCTCACGAGAAATCTAACAGCCGAGGAACTGGAAGAACAGGGATTTGGTCCGTACTATATCGACCACGCCACAGGAATCTGGCCTCAGGCGGCTGGCGGTGTGCCCTTTAACGCCTGCGAGTTCCAGTCGAAGGGCGATCCGGTGACGGATCTCTTCGAGGACCTTGCTGCGGAACAGAAAGCCCGGAGCACCTACGACAACATTCTTCGTGTCGTGACAGATCCCGATGTCTGCGAACCGATCCGTTTCTTAAGGAAGCGCGAGATCGTCCACTTCCAGCGCTTCGGAGAAGCCCTCCGCGGTCTTCAGGAGAAGCTGGACTCCAGAAACTTCTACGCTTTCAACCCAAGCTTCGATCCGCTGCCGGCTGCGGCAGGAAATTCACGGTAGAAGAATAGAAAAAGAGATCCCGTTCCTTTTCCATAAAATTTATGGGAGGAAAGGATCTCTTTTCTCGTCAAACATCAGACCGGACTACATCTTGCACTGGAAGGAATCACAGTCGGTACATTCCTTTTTTGTAGGATTGAGTTCATGTGTTCCTACATGGATACGGTCTAAGGTGCAGTAATCCACATTTTCCGCATGATGCACGCAGTTATGGATCGAGCACTGGATGCTGTCGTTCTTTTCCTGATTCATCATTTCTCACCACCTTTTTCTGGGATGGTATCAGTATAACCGGACGGCAGAAAATGATGCTGGAAGAAAATAGCAGGAACTTATGCGACAGTCTGGAAAAAGCCATTTTAACAGGAATCCAATAACTTAAGCATTTCCTGTTTTCTTATAGGAACCGGAAAAATATTTCATGATATCACGTCTCGTGATAATTCCGATAAAGGATTTATTGTCATCGAGTACCGGGACGAAGTTCTGCTGCATCGCCTTATCCAGCAGATCTTCCATCTTTGCTCCGGCGTTTACCGGGCTGTTGTCCTGACGGCGCTTTACCTCCATGACGGAGATCAGCTCCATATCCTTTAAACTCTGGTTCAGATGGCTCTTCATGTACCAGAGCAGGTCGCCCTCCGTCAGCGTTCCGGCATACCGTCCTTGTTTCGTAAGGATCGGCAGGGCGGAGTAGCGGTGCGCTTCCATCAGGTCGATCGCTTCTCTCAGGTTCGCGTCAGAATAGATAAATGCCACATCACTCTTTGGTGTCAGAAAAAACAGAATATTCATGTGTCTCTCCTTTAATATCCAAGATCTTCATTGATAAATACCATTTCAACTTCCATTCCGGTACAGGGGCGTTCTAAGATCAGGATCGCGTTACAGATCCTTTCCGGACTGTTGCAGTCATAGCACTTTTTGTCATCGGACACGACGCATGGAGTCTTCTTGTTAAAACGCGCCGCGTTCTTTGGACAGGCGATATTTCGCGCGCGATCCATTGCGGAGGACAGATCCGGCGCGATTTTATTTTTCCCGATTACATAGTATACTCGTTTCGGTCCAAATAAGCTCTCGGAAAGACGGTTTCCGGTCCCGTCGATGTTGATGATCTGGCCGGTCGCGGCAGCGGCGTTGGCGCTCAGGATATATACGGTGGAATCTTTTGCCTTGATCCTCGCATCCGGTCCCTGTTCCCAGTGCCAGATCACTTCGTTGTTTTTTCCGAGGATCTCAAAGAGATTCATCTCTTTTGCGGTGATAGAGCCGCCAAAGCCGACTTTCTCGCCCTTGATCTGGTCGCTCAGATAAGCGGCAGCTTCCTCCGTTGTCTCGAAATATGATGTATGAAAACGATGGTTTTCAAAGTTCTTTTTTAATACTGCGTAATCCATAAGTTCTCGATGTTCCTCCTTCGGGTACAGGCGGCAGCCGCCGCCGGGTCAGTGACGCAAAAACCGGTCCAAAAGCAACAGCGGATCAGCTTTTTCTTGCGTAAACAGAGTCATGATACTTCACCATGACTCGTCTATTGACATTATAGCATAAATTGTAACAAAAAGAGGGAAGAAAACATGAATTATTTGTGAAAAAATTCGAAAAGAGTCATAGTATATGAAAAAAGGTTCCTGCCTGGAGTTCTTTGGATGGGTGATTTTGATATCATATTGACATTTAAAAAAAAATAGAATATGATGTAGGCAGCTAAGAAATGTGGTGAACTTTTCTCATGCGACGCAAAAACCCCAGAGGCTGCCACCTCTGGGGTTTTCTTGTTCGTTACGGTGAACCACTCCGCATAGGCTGTTGCTGCCTATTTATCTCTGTCCAGCCATTTGCATATGTAGCAGCTAACTACACCTGCTATAACAGAGACAAGAAATGTGGTGAACAATTCTGTCATGGACGCACACCTCCTTTCTGCTGGAGGTTCGGCAGCGTTTACAGCATATCACATTTTATATTGATATTCTACAATTTTCTATTAATGAAAACTATGATAAACATAAAAAAAGAAGCTGTATGGAAGTTCCATACAGCTTCATGACCTGTCCGGGAATCGAACCCGGGTTTACGCCGTGAGAGGGCGTCGTCTTGACCGCTTGACCAACAGGCCGGAATCGAGGCGACAAGATTCGAACTTGCGACCTCTGCGTCCCGAACGCAGCGCTCTACCAAACTGAGCCACGCCTCGATGTTCTTGAGTGTTTGTTTTGCGCTGTTTACCAGCGACTTGTATATATTATCATGACTCAGAAAAAAATGCAAGCGTTTTTTTAAGAAAATTTCAATTTTTCCAAAAAAAGTTTTTTCGGCGAATTTTCCGGGTTCGGAGAAATCCCCGCAAAGCCTTATTTTATAAGGAAAAACAGCGCTTGAAAAACGCTCACCGCCTTCGTGATATTCCGCGATAAGTCAGGCAAACAGATAGGAAATCATAATTTCTCGATCCAATGGTTTTCCTCTACCAGCCTGCGCAGCTCCCTCAGGCAGATCCCGATCGGGGAGTCCGGCATCACATTCTGATCTTTCCGGTAGATCGCGTAACAGGTCTTCGACGGCGGCGGATCCAGCAAGGGGATCACATGAAGCGTTTCCGGATGTACGAACATATTGAAGACTGAAGACGGAACGATCGCCCAGTAATCATGCCAGTCATTGTACTCGAGAGACCAGGCAAAGATATGTTATATTGTTCTCAGAGCACTCCTGATTGAATCATAGTTCAGTACAGTCTGCTATGCAGAATTGTTTTTCAAGCGATTGACGGAATGAATAAAAAGGCTACCGCATTTCTACTCCTGCGGCAGCCTTAAAAAGAGGGGATTTATATTATAAATGTTTTTAAATTAAGGGAGGGACCGACAGAACGTTCTGCCGGTCAAGTATGAAAAAGTATATTTTGTTCCAGGCTTGCTATCCTGTTACGCTTTATAGGATAGTGGAAAAATGTGTTGAAATATTGTGTTGTGTGTGAAAAAAGTGTGAAATTATGAAATATGAGGGACGTGGCGGATTAGTTTACCTGCCTTCACACCATTATAAATTCCGTGTTCCACAATTTTTTCTCCTCGAATCCAGACCAGTTCAATGCCAGTGCCTCTTTTGGAAAAATCCGTAAAATCTGCCTGATCAGATACGGTATGAGGATCGAACAGAACCAGATCTGCGTCCATGCCCGGTCGGATTAGTCTGATCCCGGACGGAATGTGCAATCCGGGACAGGTCTGCGTCCATGCCCGGTCGGATTAGTCCCTTTCCCTTCAGCTGATAGACGGAAGCTGGAAGAGAGGTCATTTTCCGGACAGCCTCCTCAAGGGAAAGAACATTTTTTTCGCGGACGTAATGTCCGAGTACCCGCGTAAACGTTCCGAATGCTCTGGGATGAGCGCCGGAACACCCTTTGTAGTAAAGCCCGTCGGAGCCGATCATGGAATGGGAAAATTGAAGTACCCGGTTTACATCCTCATCCTGCATACAGTGGTAAATACCGTTCGTAGTCAGCCGGTCATCATAGAGAACATCCATGACCAGTTCACAGGGATCCAGGTCAAGCCGTGAGGCGAGATCGCAAACCATCTGTCCCGTATAATCAGGATGAGTGACAGATGCGCCGAACATGGTTGTCCCGAATCGTTCTTCCGGCATCATTCCTGCCAGGATCGCATCGCGCATCTTCCTGCGGCCGGATGGATCCGACAGCATCTGCAGAAGCTTTTCTTCTCCCAGGACATGCATGGACTGGGGAATCCGGGATTTCAGACCGGTGGAGGATGCTGTGTAAGGATAGACATCGCAGTAAACGGAATGTCCCTGCTGATTTACCTCCTGCATGAGAGAAATCGTAGCAGCGGTTTTTCCCCAGTTTGGACGGTTGATTGCCTTGTGATGGGAGATGACAAGCGTACAGCTGCTTTGTGCCGTGGCCTGTACCATCTCTGTGACGGATTCCACAAGCTGATTACCTTCACTCCGGATATGGGCAGAGGTGATGCCGCCGAAACGCGCTGCGACGGAAGAAAGGACTGCAAGTTCAGAAGAGCCGGCATAGCACCCGGCAGGATACTGAAGCCCATAGGAGATTCCAAGAGCACCCGCCTCCATGCATTCCTGTAGAATTGCTTTCATGTGTTCCAGTTCGGCCGGATCCGGTTCACGGTCCGCCATTCCCATAACTGCGGCACGGAGCGTTCCATGTCCGACGCAGACGGCCATATTTGTTCCAAGCGGGCGGTCCATCATATCCAGATAGCCGGCGTAGGAAACTCTTTTTGTGGCGGAGGAGGAAAAGTCGTAATGAACGACGGTGGCGGCTGTTTCCAGGCAGCTTTCCAGGTGTTCCATAGAAAACGGAGCGGCGGAAATTCCGCACATGCCCGCGATCAAAGTGGTGACTCCCTGTTCCGCCTCCTGGAAAAAAGTATCGTCGAGATCAGCCATCATGTCGCCGTGGCTGTGGGAATTTATGAATCCGGGCGCCAGGGTGAGTCCGTGGGCATCGATCACCATGCCCGCCTGCTGCGGATCCTGTTTCCCGATGGCTTTGATCGTTCCATCCTCAATAAGGACATCCGCAGGGAAAGCGGGAGTTCCGCTTCCGTCAATAACATATGCATTCTGAATTATAAATTTTTTCATATTCGTTCCTCGATTTTCAATGGATGATTTGACATGCCGCAGGATAGAAAAAACAGCCCGCCGGATTGGAAGGCGGGCTGTTTCAGGTAAGTTAAAGAGTCGGAGCGTAGCCCGGTCCCATCGGGATCCCGAGGGCGATCCAGATCATTAAGAACACGATCCAGACACCGCCGGCGATCAGAGTGTAGGGCAGCTGGTAGGCAATACAGGTTCCTGTCTTGGCGCGCGGCTCGTACTGCTGTGCATATCCGAGGAGAATCGCAAGGTACGCGAGAGTCGGGCAGATATTGTTGGTGATTCCATCGCCCATTCGGTATGCAACCTGTACGGAAGCCGGATTGACACCGGCGATCATGAACATCGGAACGAAGATGGAAGCTAAGAGTGCCCATTTTCCGTTCGCGGAACCCATGAACAGGTTGATGAAAGCGGTAAGAACAACGAATAATCCCATGAGGATCGGTGCAGGAAGTCCGAGTCCGTTTAATCCACCGCCGCAGATAACCGCGATCACGGTTGCGATCTTGCTGGAACCGAATACGGAGATGAACTGGAAAGCAAAGAAGCAGATCAGGAAGAAGCTTGCGAGTGTACCGAGTTCTTTCTGCATCATCGGAATCGTGTCGCCGAATTTCTTGATCGTTCCCGCAATTTTTCCGTATACATAGCCGGATACAAAGAAAAGCGCAAAGATGATAGTCGGAATACACTTAAAGAGATAACCGGTCATGATCGTGCCGCCTTCCGGAGCCTGGAACGGAAGACCCGGCAGGCAGAGAATTGCACACACGATGAGAACAGCAGCGATTCCGAGAAGTCCGCCCTTTAAAGCCTTGCGTTCCAGATCCGTCATCGGTGTGTACTCTTCGTTCGGCTTGATACCGGAAGTTCCGAGATTTTCTCTCTTAAGGCGCGGCTCAACAACTTTCAGGCTGACAAAAGCGCAGAGGAACATTGTGATAAAAGTGGAGACAAACATGAAGTACCATCCCATGACAGGGCTTGCTGTGTAGCTGGGATCCAGAGTCTGGGCTGCCGCCTCTGTCAGGGCAGCGAGGGAAGCATCTACAGATCCAGGAAGAAGGTTTGCGCCAAAGCCGATGGAAACGGATCCATATGCCAGGAAAAGACCATCTAACGGGTTACGGTTGGAAGACACATAGAGCATGGCTACAAGCGGTGGGAAAACGATAAATGCGGCATCACCGGCGAGATTGGCGAGAACGCCGATAAATGCAACAATGAGCGCCATTTTCCATTCATTTGCAGTTGCGCCCGCACTTTTCAGTGCTGCATTCAGCATGCCGCTGTGGGTAGCGACAGCCATACCGAGAGTACAGATCGGAACAGTGAGCATAGGAGCAAATGTCATCCAGGTCTTACCCATGTCTTTCAGAAAATCAGCCCATGCTGCGGAAGTCATCATATTGATAACGGTGACGGTCTCTCCGTTTGTGGGGTTGATAACGGATACGCCCATCGTTCCCAGGATGCAGGACGCAGCCAGGGCGATGACCTAGAGACAGATGAAAAGATAGACAGGGTGGGGGATTTTGTTTCCGAGGCGCTCAACAGCACCGAGGAATCCGGAGGAGCGGGTTTCAGTAGTTGTAGATGTGTTGTTTGCCATAGTGATACTCTCCTTTTCTGGTATTTGTGAAAATATGTATGGTTACAGGTAAATGCTGCATATCACCTCCAGCCAGATAAAAAATTGGGGTCAGATAAGGAAATATATTTGCAAAACTCTGTATCTTGGAATGAGGGATATCCCAGGATGAGAGAGTGATGCCGAAGTAAAAATTTTGGAACTCAGATCACGGGTCCGAGGCAGAAGATGTCCATAGAGCCGAAATAGCAGAGGGCCTCATTCTTTGTCATCTGCCCGGAAAGAACCTTCAGGAGAAGATCAAACGCCTCCTCACCGACTTCCTCAATACTCTTTTCGCCGAGAATGATCCGTCCGGCATTGAGATCCATGTCATGCTGCATCCGTTCATAGGTATTGGGATTTCCGCAGATCTTTATGACCGGCATGGACGGAAATCCCTGTGGAGCTCCGCGTCCAGTGGAGAACATCATAACTTGTGCACCGGTGCAGGCCATTCCTGTGAGAATCTCGGGTTCTCTTCCCGGGGCATCTTTGATCCAGAGGCCTTTTCGGCCGTCAATCCGGTCGCAGTATTCCAGAACTCCCTGAATCGGCCGATGACCGGATTTTACGATAGCGCCCAGGCTTTTTTCCTCAATGCTGGAAAGTCCGCCTTCAATATTTCCGGGTGTAGGCTGTCCGCCTCGCATGTCTTCTCCCACGGCCTTTGCCCTGTTTTCCATTCTGTTTACGATCTCATAGATCTTCTGACCGATAGGTCCGTCAGGACCGCCGACGGCACGGTTTGCCAGAATGTGCTCGCCGCCGAGGAACTCGGTCGTTTCCCCGAAGATCACGGTTCCTCCGAGATCCACAAGCTTGTCCGCAACATATCCGATCACGGCGTTTGAAGCGAGACCGGAGGTCGTGTCGGAAGCGCCGCACTTGATGGACATGATAATTTCGGAAGCATCAACTGTTTCCCGCTGAAGACCGGAGATCTCCATGACGAGCTTCTGGGCGGCATCGATACCGGCCTGGATCGCCCGGGAGGTTCCTCCGAGCTCCTGGATCCGGATGATCTCCACTGGTTTTCCGGAAGCTGCAATCTCCCGGACAATGCGTTCGTGGTCAGTTCCCTCGCACCCGAGGCTGACGATCAGGGCAGCGCCGATATTGGCGCTCTGTCCGAGATTGGAGAGGACATCTGTGACGCGTTTCAGGTCGAGAGGAAGCTGGCAGCATCCTTGGTGGTGGAAATATCCGATAGTTCCCTGTACCTGGCGGACGATCGCCTGCGCGACGTCATTGGCACAGATCACGCTGGGAATTACGGCAACAAGATTTCTGGAACCGACCCCGCCGTTTTTGCGCCGGTAGCCTTTAAATGTATAACTCATACGGACCTCCTTACAGATCGCCTCTGCCGCGGCGTGCGTCGAGATTGTGTACGTGTACATAATTCCCTTTTTTGATCGGGTGGCTGGCAGTTCCGATACACTCTCCGTATTTCATGATGAGATCGCCCGGGGCCAGATCACAGAGAGCAATCTTGTGACCATAGGGGATATCGTCGAGAAGAGTGATGGTTTCGGAATGTCCTTTCTTATCATGGATCTCAACGGACATTCCCTTTTTCATGCCGTTTGCAAAAATTGTAGCGACATTGTCCAGATCATCGATCTTTAATGCGAGGTTTTCGCTCAAGCCTGTCCCTCCTTTACTGCGAGAACAGCGACTCCGTCAGGAATCACAACGACGCTGGCATCTTTTCCGACAAGATCGTAAGCTTTCTGCAGCGCTTCATCGGGGCTGGAAGCCGGGATCATATTTGCTTTCCGCACCAGGTCGTGATCGAGGTAAGTGGTGACGAGAATGACGGTATGTTTTTTCAGGATACGGGAGTAGATCTGGGCACACCATTGTTCTGGAATGGTCTCTTTTGGAGGAATTTTTGATAAATATTCATCTATTTCCTCCACGGAACCTTTGACGATCAGCTTCTCAAAATGGGTTCCGCCCATACCGTCGATGCAGGAGGCACACATGATGATGACTCCGCCCTCCCTGCAGCACGCTTCAGCGGTTGCCACAGCCTTCGGACTCTGATAAAGATTCTGATCCAACGGGTAGCCGCCGTTTGAGGTGATGACGATATCGCCGGTGGTGCAGGGGCACTGGGCGAGACTGCGCACGAAGGAAACACCTTTTTCGTGGGCCTGTTCCAGATCTCCGGCAAATGCGGCAATCACCTGCTTCTCGGCGTTCAGCGCTACATTCAGGATGAACTGTACATTGACGGCTCTGGCAGCACATACCATATCTTCGTGGATCGGGTTGTGTTCCAGGACACCGGTTGTGGAAAACGGGCTGGAAATCGCCTTGTAGGAGTGATTCTCATTTACAGTCGCAGCGTTGCAGATGCCGGGAAGAATACTTTTTCGTCCGCCTGAAAATCCGGCAAAGAAGTGCGGCTCAATGAAACCTTCCGTAACGAGCAGATCACACCCGAGTGCCAGACGGTTTACCCAGAGCTCTGCGCCGGATGGAAGTTCACGGACAAACGCAAATTCCTCATTCTGGAATGCATGGTTTACAGATATTTTTTCGTGATCGACAATATCATCCCCGAACATGCGGCGCTGTTCCTCCTCGGTCGTCTCCCGATGGAGTCCGGTGGCGATCAGGATGATGATGTCTGCATCAGGATTTCCTTTGCGGATTTCCTTTAAAAGGATCGGCAGCGTCAGTCTGCTGGGGACAGCCCTGGTGTGATCGCTGGTGACAAGAACGACTTTATTTTTCCCTTTTGCAAGTTCGGAGAGCTTCGGGGTGCCGATGGGATGTTCCAGGGCATCCTCGATGAGTTCCTTCGGGGATTTCTCCGGAACGTAGTCCTCTGTCTTTGCCGTGATGACTGTTTTCAGATTTTTTTCTTCCACGTGCAGATCCATGGAAGAGGTGTAGTACGGGATGGAGATGGTTCTTATCATGCAGTACCTCCTTTTTATGACTGAGAGTGTTTTTCAAGATAATTCCAGGCGAGAGCCGCATGCATGGCGGATGCAAGTGGAAGAGCACGTTCATCAATATCAAAGCTGGAGGAGTGAAGGGGCTTATCAATGCCTGCCTCTTTATTTCCGGTTCCCATCCAGAAGAATGCACCTTTTCTGGCTTCTGCGAAATATGCGAAGGATTCGCAGCCGAGACTGCCGTGGGGCAGATCGATCACATGACCGGAACCGAGGATCATATCGGCGGTCTCTCTTACATGTTCTGCCATATCCGGGTCACAGATCAGTGCCGGATGACTTCTCTGGCGTTCGAATTCATAAGTTCCGCCGAAGGTCATAGTGATTCCCTTTAAGATCTCATCAATTCTGCGGTTCAGCATTTCACGGGTTTCGGGGTTGAACGTGCGGCAGATACCGTTTATCTCCACTTCATCACAGATAATATTTCGGGCTGTTCCGCCTTTGATCTGATCGAAGGTGATGATCGCGTGGCTGAATGTATCTTTTTCTCTTGCCATCATGGTCTGGACAGCTACGAGAAAGTGCGCGGCGATCATCATGGCATCGATTCCGAGGTGCGGGTAAGCGCCGTGGGCGGTTCCTCCTTTTATATGCAAAGTCTGTGAAGTGTAAAATTATAAGGATTCCATTGTATCTTTCAGTCTCTTTAAGCCGGCTTCAACAAGTCTTGTCGGGGCGGCGAGATTCCAGCGCTCGAAACCTTCACCCTCACTGCCAAAAATATAGCCGTCATCGAAAAAGAGATTTGCCTTTGATTTCAACAGCTCAGCGAGCTCTTTTCCTTCAATTCCGTATTTTCGGAAATCCATCCAGAGGAGATAAGTACCTTCCAGGTTGATGATCTGGATCTTTGGAAGCTCTTTCCGGCAGAAATCGGTGATCAGCTTATAGTTTGTCTCGATCACGGAAAGCATCTCCTGATACCATTCTTCTCCGAAGGTGTAGGCGAGTCTGGTGGCCTCGTAGCCGAGAATATTGCATTTCGGATTGATCTCGGTGGTTTTCTGGTGTTTCAGGAACGCTGCGCGGATCTCAGGATCCTTGATGATAATGGCAGATGTCTGGAATCCGGCAAGGTTGAATGTCTTGCTGGCTGCGGTACAGGTCATGGAATGGTCTGCGAACTCCTGCTTGATGGAGGCAAATGGAATATGGACATGACCAGGCATGATCAGATCGCCGTGGATCTCGTCGGAGCAGACGAATACATGGTGCTTCATGCAGATATCTCCCATCCGCTCCAGTTCTTCGCGGGTGAATACACGGCTGGTCGGGTTCTGCGGATTGCAAAGGATAAAGAGTTTTGTGTGGGGATCGGCGGCATTTCTCTCAAAATCTTCAAAGTCGATCTCGTAATGATCGGTTTTCAGGGTGAGGGAACTTCCCATGATGATGCGTCCGTTGGCGGTGACCGCATTGTACATCGGGTAGTAGGTCGGGGTAAGAAGGAGAACACCGTCCCCAGGTTCTGTCAGAAACTGAACCGCATTATGAAAGGCATTCACAACGCCCGGGGTGCTCATGATCCAGTCAGGCTGGATCTCCCATCCATGGTGATCCTTCTGCCATCTGCACACGGATTCGAAGTATGTTTTTGTCGGATTTGCGTAACCCGGAACATAAGTATCGATATAAGTCTTTAGACCATCACGGATCTCCGGCGCAATCTGAAATTCCATATCGGCGACAGAGAAAGGAATGACTTCCTCCGGTTTGTGGATCGTATAGTTTTTCATCTCATTCCATTTTCCTGAACCGACATCGTTTCTTGGGGTGCAGTCTGTAAAATTATATTTCATAAATAACCTCCTTGAAGCTTAAAGCTGCTTCTGAATCGCCTGAAAGTAATCCTCTTCGCTGAGATATGTTTTTCCGTCATCGAGGGAGTAGGTCCGCGCGGCTCTTTCCGTGATGTGGGAGAACATGGCAAGTCTTGTTTCACCCATCAGGTGACCGATCTCCAGTCCGCTGATCCGGTTTCCTTTTCCGTCCTCACCGAAGAGTGTCACCTCATCGCCGATCTTGCAATCCACATCGGTCACGTCGAGAAAGCTCATATCCATACAGGTCCCGACAAAACGGCAGCGGACTCCGTTTATGAGCGCGGGAGCGCCGCTTACGGCAAAACTGCGGGTATATCCGTCACCGTATCCGATACCGATGACAGCGACCTTTGCGGGGTGATCCGGCATAAAAGTACGCCCATAACCGACGCTTTCCCCGGGGACGATCTCCCGGATATTTACGATCATGGTCTTCCAGCTTCCGGACTCCTCGACGCCGATGGGATTCCAGTCATTCTGGATGGAGGAGTAGCCGAGATAGAGGCTTCCGGTCCGTACATGGGTGCAGACGGAATAGGCTTCTTTTAACCATGCGGTCGCCCCTGTGTTGCAGCAGTGTACATAACGCGGAGTGATCCCGGCTTCCCTGATCTGGGAAAGCCCCTCAAGGAAACGGGAAAACTGTTCTCTTGTAAAATCATTCCCTTTTCCTTCATTCGCCTGATCTGCCGTTGCGAAGTGTGTGAAAACACCGTCGATTTCAATATTACCGAGTCCTTTTATACAGGAGAGAAGGTCAGAAAGTTCTTTCCCAGGCCGTGCACCGATCCGGTTCATGCCGGTCTCGATCTTAATGTGGGCTTTCACGGAAGCCAGTCCCTGCTTTTTTGCCTCTTCGCTGAGGCGTTTTGCGTCTTCGACGCGGAAGAGCGGAATTTCGATCTTACGTTTGACGATCGTGGGGATCTGGAAAGCAGGAACGGGGCCAAGAATTAAGATCCCGCAGTCCGGACAGCCGGAATCCTGGATCTGGCATGCCTCAAAGAGACGGGCAACGGCCAGAAAACGGATCCCGCAGCGGCGGACAAGGAAATTCGCGACGGCGGCAGTTCCGTAGCCGTAAGCGTTGCTTTTTACGACAGGGATCAGCCCCAGCCCACCGGTGTAAGCTCTTATTTTATCAATGTTGCGCCCAATCCGGCTCAGATTGATCTCAAGACGGCTGTTATAGCAGTTTAAATCCATTCGATCCATAAATACGTGATACCTCCTTTGAAAAAAAGGCGGGAAGCAAAGAAGCTCCTCGCCGTTGAGACCTGAAAGAAGTTATGATTTTTTGTTGATCGGTGCCTGATCTTTCGGGATCCGTTTTCCTGTTTCCGGATCAACATACCAGATACCGTATCCGGTAGCTGCTGCGATCAGGGACAGGATCGGAACGATGTAGCATAAGAGAACCCAAGGGATATACTGGGAGTAGAGGACTCCGAGAGTTCCTGTAAAGTATACCGCGTTTGTATGCCACGGCATCAATGTTCCGCCTAAGGTACCGCAGTCCTCCATGGTTCTGGAAAGGACATTCGGATCAACGCCTTCTTTTTTGTAGATCGGAGCAAAGAGTTTACCTGTTACAACGTGTGCCATGGACATTGTACATCCGATCGCACCGGAGATATAGGATACGAGCATTGTACTGAGTACGAGGTGGAATACTGTATGGATCCGTTTCACAAGTCCACCGATCAGATTCATGAGTACGCCCATACGGTCAAGCATGCCGCCAAGTCCCATGGCAAAGATCATGATCATCATAATATCATACATGCTGGAAAGTCCGCCGCGATTTAAAAGCTTATCGACAAGGAAGATGCCGGAGTCAATGGAGAATCCTTTGTGCATGACTTTGATGCAGTCGAGAATTCCTGCGCCCTGGGAGATCATAGCGGAACCGGCTCCAAGAAGCGCGCCGATAAGGATTGTCGGGAGTGCCGGAATCTTGAAGAGCAGCATCACGATAACGAGAACGATGGGGATCAGTGGAATAATACCGATATTGAAATTGTCGGCGAGACCGCCCATGTATTCGATAACAGTAGTTGGATCATAGTCCGCAACGGAATAGCGGGCACCTGCGATACCAAAGATCACGAGACAGATCAGCCAGCCCGGAAGAGTGGTATAGCACATGGAACGGATATGCCCGAAAAGTGTGCCGCCTGCCATCGCAGGTGCAAGGTTTGTAGTATCAGAGAACGGGGACATCTTATCACCGAAAAGAGCACCGGAGATAACTGCACCGGCAACCAGTCCCGGAGGAAATCCCATGGAAAGACCAATTCCCATGCAGGCAAGTCCTGCGGATGCTGCGGAACCATAGGAAGTTCCTGTGAATACCGACAGGATAGAGCAGAGGATTAATGTGCACGGAAGGAAAATGTTCGGGTTGATGAGTTTCAGTCCATAATAGATCATGGTAGGAATCGTTCCGCCGAGGATCCATGTTCCGATCAGACAGCCGACAGCTGCAACGATGCAGACAGATTGGAATCCATCACGAACACCCTGTAAAGCGTATCCTTCAACGACATCCCATGGAAGCTTGCGGATCTTACAGTACAGGAAAATAATGAGCCAGGTCAGAAGAAGCGGAACAGCCAGATTCAGGCCGCCTCTTACGCAGAAGACGATCTCTGCAATGATGACGAGCATCAAAATAATGGAATCAGTCAATGAAATACGAATGTTCTCAGTCTTTTTCTCCATGTATATCCCTCCATATGTAAATGTGTGAAACAGGGGAACCATCCATGGCTGTTTTACCATGGATGGTCATGGTCTTGCAGGATCCGGCAAAGAAAAGATCCTGTGGGCAACATTATTTCTTAAGCTCAGAAACCATCTCCTTTATCCGGCGAAGGCCTTCTTCAATATTTTCATCGGATGTTGCGTAGGAGATACGAACATATTTACCGGTGGTTTCGCCAAGGCCGATAGCCGGAACAGTTGCAACATATTTCTCTTCCAGCAATTTCTGGGAGAATTCGGAACTCGTCATACCGAGACCGGATACGTCTACCATGATGTAGAATGCGCCGTACGGTTTGCTGTAGGAAAGTCCCGGAATCTCATCAAGACCATCCATGAACATCTGTCTGCGTTTTGCAAATGCATCGTGCATCTCAACAACTTCTTTTCTGGTACGCTTGGTGTCCATTGCCTCGGAGAGGGCTACCTGGATGAAAGTCGGAGAGCAGGTTGTGGAATACTGATGGGTACGAAGGATTTTGTCCGCAAATTTCTTTGCTGTAGAAAGATATCCGATACGCCAGCCAGTCATTGCAAAGGTTTTCGAGAATCCACTGATGATAATGCTGTGGTCCTTCATTCCCGGGAAGGAAGCAATGGAGTAGAAGGTTGCTCCGTCGTATACCAGACGGCTGTAGATCTCATCGGAGAGGATCAGGAAGTTGTGCTCAACAGCAAGTTCACAGAGCTCTTTCAGTGAATCATAATCGAAAACAGCACCGGTCGGGTTGCACGGGTTGTTGATGATCACCATTTTTGTCTTATCCGTGATCGCTTTCTTTACAGCCTCAATGTCCAGCTGATATCCTTTTGCACCGTCCAACGGAATGTCAACAAAGTTGCCGCCGCACATATTGACGAGACATTTATAGGAGACGAAGGACGGAGTGAAAACAATAACATCATCGCCTTCATCGACGAAAGTCATGATCGCATTGTTGAGAGCCTCAGCGGCACTGCTTGTGACAAGAATCTCTGTCTCCGGATCATAATCGACGGTTGTCTCACGTTTGATATAGTCGTGAAGAACTTTTCTTAAAGCCGGATATCCGCGGTTGGAAGTATATTTACTCTGATTGTTTGTGATCGCGCGGATCGCTGCTTCCTTGATATCGGACGGAGTGTTGAAGTCCGGCTCACCTGCACTGAACGGAATTACCGGCTTTCCCTCGGAACGGAGAACGGAAGCACGGTCAAGGATCGTACGGATCAGGGAAGGGGTTACTTTTTCAAGACGTTTTGCACCAACAGCTAAATCGTAATTTTTATTCATACACAGATCCTCGCTTTCTATCGTAATGGGATGATTTATTTCTTGTAAACGCTCTTGTCGACAACATCCGGCCATTCAGTTCCGTTTAAGATCGCCAGACATCCTTTGACACTGTTAACATGCATTCTTGCCTTCGCCTCTTTTGTGAGAGCTGCAAGATGCGGCGTTACGATCATGTTCTTACAATGGAAGACCGGATTATCGAGAACAGCAGGTTCCTCGCTGAATACGTCGATTCCGGCTGCTGCGATCACATCGTTGTTCAGCGCATCTGCCAGGTCCTTCTCATTTACGATCGGACCGCGGCTCGTGTTGATGAGGATCGCGCTCTTTTTCATAAGATGAAGTTCTCTCGAGGAGATCATATTGGTTGTCTCCGGTGTCAGCGGATTGTGGATCGTGATAAAATCGCAGTCTCTTAAGAGATCATCCATATTTTCATAGTATTCACATCCGGCAGCTTCCACCTTTGCGCGGTTCTTTGAATGGCTGAACCCTGCGGTCTCCATGCCGATTCCCTTGCAGATCGCTGCAACCTTGGCACCGATCGCACCGACACCGATGATTCCAACTTTCTTACCGGAAAGCTCAATGGCTTTTCCGGCATCGCGGATCTTCCAGTTCCCTTTTCGCAATTCCTCATCAGATTCGGAAAGATTTTTCGCCGCTGCAAACATCAGTGCGACGGTGTGTTCGGCAACGGAGAGACTGTTTGCACCTGGAGTGAAGACCACCGGGAGCTTTTTGCCTGAGGCATGTGCAACGTCAACACGGTCATATCCGACACCGGTGATTCCGATCACCTTTAAATTCGGGCAGGCATCGATCACTTCTGCGGTACACTGTCCGACACGGATGACCAGGGCATCGGCTTCCTGGATCTTATCAATATAGGAAGGAAGATCCGGAGAATTGGCAATATAAACGTCGGCACCAGCTTCCTTTAGGACCTTCATTGCGGCTTCGTCAAGTGGTTGTGTCAATACAAATTTCATAAGCATTTCCTCGATTCTTATTTTTTCGTATCTGTATAATCATACCATCCTTTTCCGGTTTTTCTACCAAATTCTCCCTTTTTAAATTTCTCAACAGCGAGAGGATGAGGTGCATCGAACGGATCATGGGACTCCGCATAGCGGTCACATCGAACATAATAGTAAACATCGATTCCGGTCAGATCCATTAATTTAAACGGTCCCATCGGATAGTTCAAACCTTTCTCACAGGCAGTATCAATATCTTCAACCGTTGCGATTCCCTTTTCGAGAAGGGAGAGAGCCTCGTGAGTGACAGCTGCATTGATCCTGTTTGCGACGAATCCAGGAATCTCTTTCTGAATGACGATCGGGCTTTTTCCAGTGTTCACTGCGAATGCCTTCGCAATTTCGATCGTTTCATCGGAAGTGTGCGGTCCCTTTACAAGTTCCACAAGCTTCATGACGAGTGCCGGATTGAAATAATGGACATTCAGAAGTCTGGAAGGATTTTCAGTCACATCAGCAAGTTTGGAACTTACAATGTTTGAACTGTTTGTGGAGAGAATCGCATCCGGTTTGCAGATCCGGCTGATTCTCTGGAAAAGTTCACGTTTAACTTTCAGATCCTCAATGATCGCTTCGATGATAAAATCTGCTTTCGCTGCGGCACCGTCAACATCGCTTGTGATAGTAAGATGCTGTTTTACAAAATCGGCTTCCTCGGCGGTGAGACGCCCTTTTTCAACGCGACCCTTCAGATAGGTATCGGCCCAGGCAGAAGCTTTCTCAACAGCCTTTTCAAAACTGTCACAGAGGATCACGTTGTATCCAAGCTTCCTGCCGTTGATCGCTGTATTCATTGCGATCTGCTGTCCCATAGCTCCGGCCCCAATGACAGCGATCGTTTTTAAATCCTGTGAATTCATAATGTTACCTTTTCCTTTCTGATATTTTCAAAACAGGCATCCATTCTGTATTGAAAAAGATTCGGCATGATCAGCACAACTCGATGAGAGTTGCCATGGACTGTCCGCCTCCGATACAGAGAGTGGCAAGTCCTTTTCTTCCTCCGGTCCTCTTTAAGTTATGGATCAGAGTGACGATCAGGCGGGCACCGGTGCATCCCAGCGGATGTCCAAGTGCAATAGCACCGCCGTTGATATTTACTTTTAATGGATCGAGTTCCAGATCACGGATACATGCAACAGCCTGAGCTGCGAATGCCTCGTTTAATTCAACAAGGTCGAGATCTGCAATACTCCAGTTATTCCGTTCAAGGATCTTCTTTGTTGAAACGACAGGTCCGTATCCCATGATCTCAGGATCAAGAGCAGCTGCTGTGACATCGACGATCTTTGCGAGCGGCTTCACGCCGGTTTCTTTAACCTTTTTCTCACTCATAAGAACGAGACAGGCGGCACCGTCATTGAGACCGCATGCATTTCCGGCAGTTACGGTTCCGTCAGGTTTTACGATCGGTTTCAGCTTTGCAAGTACTTCCATGGTAGTTGTCGGCTTTACAAATTCATCGGTATCGAAGATAAAACTGGATTTCTTTTCCTTTACTTCGATCGGAAGGATCTCTTCTTTAAAATATCCGGCAGCGATCGCCTCGGCAGCCCGGTGCTGGCTTTCTACTGCGAAGGCATCCTGTTCTTCCTTTGAAATGTGAAAACGTTCAGCGACATTTTCAGCTGTCTTTGACATGCTGAGCCCGCTTCCATATACGGAATATGGCTGGGCCGTCGTTCCGGCTTCAATGTTGGAATCAACCAGTGTGTTCTTGTTGCCGCCCCAGCGGGTGCCGCGAAGATAGATCGGAGCACGGCTCATATTCTCAGTTCCGCCTGCAACGATGCAGTCGGCTTCGCCGAGCCAGATCTCCTGGCATCCGGAATTCACTGCCTGCATGGAAGAGGCACAGAGCCTGTTGACTGTGAAGCCTGGAATCGTCTCCGGGAAACCGGCTTCGAGAAGAGCAGATCGTGCAATATTTGATGCCTCTGTGCTCTGACGGACTTCGCCGAGGATGACTTCATCAATGATATCCGGCTGGATCCCGGCCCGCTTTACAGCTTCTTTCATAACTTCAGCTGCCAGCGTGTGTGCCGGAACGGTTTTCAGGGAACCGCCGTATTTTCCGATTGCGGTGCGAACAGCACCTACAATATAAACAGTTTCCATATAGAATCCTCCTTGCGTAATGAGCAAAATCGACCGGTTGGAAGAAATGCTCAAGTGTGTGTGCAATCTGCCCTAAATTAAACAGCAATAAGCGTGCCAAGATGTAAAACATTGAAAAAGGCTTGAAAAGACAAAAATAAAAGTGCAAATAAGTGCAAAAAGTGCAAACAGATAAAATAAAAACAAAAAGTGCACGCAAATTGCACCAACTCATGGAAAAAAGATCAGATTTTATCTGTGGCATAATTGTTGCTCAAGAAATATTACAAATGCTGATTGTTAAAATTGTGCATATGATGATCGAATACAGAGTCTAAGAAGGGAGAAGCGGTACGATGGAATTTAAAAATATCTTATATGAAGTAAAAGATGGGATCCTTTATCTGACATTAAACAGACCGGAAGTGAGAAATGCTCTTTCCCCGGAAATGTGGAAAGATATTCAGACTGCTGTTGAGGCTGCTGGGAATGATGACAGTGTTCAGGTCATCATTATCAGCGGAGCCGGGGACAAGGCTCTTGCAAGCGGTGCGGATATCCAGGAGATTCATGACAGACCGACTCTGAAGATGCTGATGGGAACTTCGACAATTGCATTAAAAGCATTGGAAGACCTCTATAAACCGGTAATATGTGCGATCAACGGATATGCGCTTGGCGGTGGATGTGAGCTGGCGATGGCGTGCGATATCCGGATCGCGACTGGAAGATCAAAATTCGGACAGCCGGAGACGAGTCTGAGTATTATTCCGGGAGCCGGAGGCACACAGAGACTTGCGAGACTCGTGGGAGTCGGAAGAGCAAAAGAACTGATCTACACGGGCAGGATCATCACTGCCGAGGAGGCGAAGCTGATCGGACTTGTGAATCAGGTGACAGGGGACACGAGAGAAGAACTGATGGAAGCCGCGAAAGCCATGGCGGAACAGATCATGAAGAAAGGACCTGTGGCGACGAGACTTGCAAAGATGGCGATCAACGTGGGAATGGATACCGATATTAATACGGGTCTTCTTTTCGAGCGCATCGCCCAGACAGTTGCCTTTGGAACCGAGGACAGAAAAGAAGGGACCCAGGCATTCCTGGAAAAGAGAAAGGCAGAATTTAAAGGCTGTTAAGCCCCTGAAATAAAAATAGAGACTGGAGGAATAGCAGATATGAAACCGTTAGAGGGAATTAAAGTAGTAGAGTTATCGACAATGTTGGCCGGCCCGATGACAGCGAGACTCCTGGCAGAGTGGGGGGCCGATGTAATTAAAGTAGAATCCATGAATGGAGATCCGTGGAGAAAGCAGTATGGAACCTCGCTTTCCCCGTATACAGAACATGCGAATCCCAACTTTGATATGCAGAACATCAATAAGCGCTTTGTCGCGTTCAATATGCGTACGCCGGAAGGAAAAGAGGCAATGATGAAGCTTCTTGCGACAGCCGATGTATTCCTGACCAACTACAGGGTCCAGGCGCTGGAACAGATGGGTCTGACCTATGATCAGCTGAAGGATCAGTTTCCGAAACTGGTACACGCGTCTGTTCTCGGATATGGCAGTGAAGGTGCTGAGAAGAACCGCCCAGGATACGATTATACCGCGTTCTGTGCGCGAACAGGATTTTTAAGAGACTTTGCACCGGCAGGAGGACCGCCGATCATGACGGTTGCCGGGGTGGGAGATCACAGTGTTGCGATCTCTCTTGCCGGAGGAATCGCGGCAGCATTATTTAAGAGAACAAAGACCGGAGTCGGCGACAAGGTCGATGTGTCGCTTCTTCAGATGGGAACCTATATTTTCACCTGCGGTATTTTAAATGGTTTCAACGGAAGAGAGTACCCGAGAGACAGGTACAACTGCGCACATGCATGCAGCAATACATATCAGGGTAAAGACGGCGAGTGGATCTATCTGGCGATCGTGGATTACAGACGGTTCCCGGAGTTCTGCGGCTGCATCGGTCATCCGGAACTCGCAGAAGATCCGAGATTTTCAACTCAGAACGCCTATTATGCAAATAAAGCAGACCTCACCAAGATCCTCGATGAAGTGTTCAAGGAACAGACCGTGGAATACTGGCACAAGATCTTAAACGACCATGATCTGCCGCATGAGATCTGCTATCACTTTAAGGATGTTCCGTATGATGAGCAGGTACAGGCAAACCATTACACTTATTTCCATGAATATCAGGATGGAACAAAGACGGTATTTACGAACGGTCCGGTACATTTTGCATCCATCGATCCGGCTAAGATCCCATGCAGGGAGTCAAGGAATGTGGGAAGCGACACGAAGGAGATCCTGGAAGAGCTTGGATATTCTGATGATAAGATCCAGAAAATGTATGAAGGAAAAGATATCAGATAACACGCAGATTCGAAAAGGAGAAAAACTATGAGTGAGACGACTGTAAACGAGGCAGCAGCTGCGGCTCCTGCCCCGAAACCAAAGAGACCAAAGGCAAAAAGCATGATCATGATGGGAGAACAGACGGCAGCCATGTTTGAAAACGCCAGACTCGCCAAGGAAAAAGGCGAGCCGGTGGGCTGGTCCGCGTCAATCTTCCCCCAGGAGATCGCAGAGACACTGGGATTAAATGTTCTCTATCCGGAAAACCATGCGGCGGGAATTGCGGCCAGACATCAGGCTGACCCGTTCCTGCAGGAGTGCGAGGGTGAGCTCGGGTATTCCAATGATCTGTGCGCATACGCAAAAGTTAATCTCGCCTATGCGGCTGTTTTGAACGGCGAGAGTGAAATCGAGCTTCCGGACGGCGGAAAAATGGTAAAACCGGATTTTCTGCTTCTGACAAACAATATCTGTAACCAGTTGACAAAATGGTACGAGAATCTGTCCAAGCAGATGAACATCCCGATCTTTTTTATCGATACCTGTTATAATCCATACGATTATGTGACAGAGACGAGAGTGCGCTATGTGCGCGCCCAGATCGATCAGCTGATCGAGGACCTTTGCAAATTTACCGGGAAGAAATGGGATGAGGAGCGGTTCCAGAAGATCATGAAGATCAGTCAGAAGAACAGTTATCTGTGGGAACGTGCCAACAACCTGCTGGATCGGAAGCCCTCCCCCTTAAGCGGATTCGAACTGTTCAACTATATGGCCTGTATGGTCTGCAACCGCGGAAAAGAATCGACGACAGCGATCCTGCAGCAGCTGAATGATGAGATCGAGGAACACATTAAAAATGGAACTTCCACATTCCCGGTGGAAGAAAAATTCCGCGTATCCTGGGACGGAATTGCCTGTTGGCCGTACCTGAGTCATAACCTCAGGACACTGAAAAAACATGGAATCAACATGGTTGCCTCCAGTTACGGTAAGGCGTGGGCCATCGAGTATGAGGATCTGGACGGAATGGCGAGAGCTTACTGCTTTGCCTCCACAAACGGTGACAACGCGACTACGATGCTCGACAGACGTTTGGAGGCGCTGAAACGCTTCGGCTGCGAGGGAACGATCTATCATGTAAACAGGAGCTGTAAGGTTATGGACTGCCAGATGATGGAGGTTCAGAGACAGCTTTCAAAATTAGCGGGAGTTCCGTTTACTTCCTTTGACGGAGACCAGGCGGACTACAGAAACTTCAGTGAAGCTCAGTTTGAGACACGAATCCAGGGACTGGTTGAAGTTATGAGCCAGAAGAAAGGGGTGGAAGCAGATGGCTGATCTGAAAAAAAATATTGAACTTTTACAGGAAGCATGCCGGAATCCTCGGGCTCAGATGGACCGGTATCTGAAGGAAGGAAAAAAGATTGTTGGATGTTTTGAGCCATACACACCGGAGGAGCTGGTACATGCGTCTGGAATGATCCCCATGGGACTTTTTGGAGGACGTGCAGATATCCAGCTTGCAAAGAGCTATCTGCCTCCGTTTGCATGTCCGGTCATGCAGGCAAACATGGAGTATGGATTAAACGGTACATATGACGGAATGTCTGCGGTGATCATCCCGGCGCTCTGCGATACGCTCCGCTGCATGACGCAGAACTGGAGGTTCGGAGTAAAGAAAATTCCGATGGCGCCGATCGTGTATCCGCAGAACAGAAAGTCACCGGCAGCCCTGGAATATCTGATCAGTGAGTATGAGCAGGTCCTTGTGATTCTGGCGACCGTTACGGGAGAGATGATGAAGGAGCGCTGTCTTCAGGAAACCATACAGGTCTACAATGCACACAACGCGGCAATGCGGGAATTTGCCGATCTTGCGGCAGATCATCTGGATATTATTACGCCGAAGGTGCGCCATGCGGTCATGAAGAGTGCCTGGTTCTATGAAAAGGGCGAGCACACCCAGATCATAAAAGAGATCAATGAAGAATTGAAGAAGCTTCCGGTCCATGAGTTTACTGGAAGAAAAGTAGTCCTCACGGGAATTTCCTGTGAGCCTGACGAAATCCTCGATATCCTGGAAAAGAACAACATTGCAATTGTGGCAGATGATCTGGTACAGGAAAGCCAGCAGTATCGTACCGACACCCCGTCCAATGGAGGAGGCGGATTAAAGCGCCTTGCAAAGCAGTGGATGGGACGGTATGGATGCAGCCTGATCCATGAGGAAGGAAAGCCGAGAGGACAGATGCTGATCGATATGTGCCGGGAAAAGAAAGCAGATGGTGTGATCAGCTGCATGATGAAATTCTGTGATCCGGAAGAGTATGATCAGCCGTACTTTGAGCGTGACCTGAGAAAGGCCGGATATCCGTGTCTGGCGATCGAGATCGATCCGCTGAACACAAACTATGAGCAGCTCCTGACAAGAGTACAGGCGTTTGCGGAACTGTTCTGAACCTGAACGTGTATCGTCCAATGAAACAGAAGGAAGGCATTACTGGAAACGGGATGCCTTCCTTTTTTGCAATTTTAGGCAGTATAAAAGAAAGATGAGAAAAAATGCAACTCTTGCATAGCTTGTGCCTAAAGTTGCAATATGGTATACTCTTTGGTGGAGGAGATACTTATGAGAGAAAATATGACGCCGCACAGCTTTCCATACTTAGAAATCTTGAATAATCTTGATATTGGCATCGCATTATTTGATGCTGAAGGCAATTATTTGTTTGTAAATACGGAACTTGTAAATTGGCGGAATATTCCTATGCTGGAATTCTTGAAAATGAATGTGCATGACTTCCTGAATATTCTCGATGTCTGTGTGTTTGACCTTGTAAAGAAGAAGAACCACAGGGTCAGCCGGTTGCAGTACTATAAAAATAAGGACCATGTGGATAGTAAAAGAAGGCTCCGGGTTGTGACGGGAACACCGATTTTTGATGAAAATGGAAAAATAAAATATGTGATCATGGCACTCCAGGATGTGGAGAGTTTTGAAAACTTATACCAGGCACTCCTGCGCCAGAATCAGATCGTCAGCTTCGGAAGCGGAAAAGAACTGGTGGAAGGCGCTGATATTGTAGCTAAGAGCAGTTCATTCCGCGCGCTCCTTGAAGTGGCAGATAATGTGGCATCCCTGGATTCCACCGTGCTCCTCTACGGAGAGTCAGGAAGCGGAAAAGAGATTCTCGCAAATTACATCCATCAGAGAAGTGATCGGAGAGAAAAGCCGATGATCACAGTAAACTGTGCGGCATTTTCGGAAAATCTGATCGAATCGGAATTGTTTGGATATGAAAAAGGATCTTTTACCGGCGCAAACAAGGAAGGCAAAATGGGGCTGGTGGAAGCGGCCGATGGAGGTACGTTATTTCTGGATGAGATCAACTCCCTGCCGCTCAGTATTCAGGGAAAAATTCTCAGAACTCTGGAAGAAAAATCGATTCAGAGGGTCGGTTCCACAAAAACAAAAAAAGTTGATTTCCGCTTGATTGCAGCGACAAACAGGAACCTGACAGAAATGGTTCACGATGGGACATTCCGGGAAGACTTATATTACCGTCTTCAGGTGATTCCGCTGACGATCCCGCCAGTGAGGGAGAGGCAAGAGGACATCGTTCCGCTTTGTCTGCATTTCCTTCATCATTTCTGCATCAAGTATAATTTGCAGAAAAACCTTTCAGAGCAGGTGCTGGAAACGCTGAAGAATTATGACTGGCCTGGAAATGTCAGGGAAATCCGCAATTTCGCGGAAAGGATCGTCGTCATGACACCAAAGGCGGTCAAGGAAATCAATTGTATTCCGCCGGAAATATTGGAGAGCCATGCTGGGACACTGGAGAGAGAGGCACTTCCGGATACGCCTACTCAGATCTCGGTATGCCGCAGCTATACAAAGCAGTCGCTGACAAAGGATGAAGTTATGCATGCTCTGGAGGTCTGCAGAGGACACAGGGAACAGACTGCCCAGTATCTGGGAATCTCGAAAAGAAAGCTTCAGTATATGATAAAGGAATACCATCTTTCTGAGCGATGTCAATATTGTGAAAAAGAGCGATAATGAATGATAAATTTATAACGATTTCTTCTTTGAAATGGTTGCAGGAATGATGTGATTGGTATAAAATATAGATGTTTCTGCGATGATAGTATAAACATAAAAGTCATGGGCGGGAAAATTCCGCTTTATGGTGCAGAAATATGATTGCATTTATTAAAAGAACGCAGGCAATGATTCAGAAGTGAAATAATCCTGCAGTCACGCAATAAAGGAGAAAAAATCATGAGCAAAAAGCCAGTAGTGTTAATGATCCTCGATGGTTACGGACTGAATAAAACACATGAAGGAAATGCGGTATATGAGGCGAAGAAGCCGGTGATGGACCGCTTAATGAAGGAGTGCCCGTTTGTGGAAGGTCAGGCCAGCGGACTTGCTGTCGGACTTCCGGACGGACAGATGGGAAACTCTGAGGTCGGACACCTGAACATGGGCGCAGGCCGCATTGTTTATCAGGAACTGACAAGAATCACAAAGTCTATCCAGGACGGCGATTTCTTCAAGAACGAAGAGTTCCTTGCAGCTGTTGAGAACTGCAAGAAGAATAACTCCGCGCTTCACCTGTTCGGACTCTTATCCGACGGCGGCGTACACAGCCATATCACCCATGTTTACGGACTCTTAGAGCTCGCAAAGAGAAACGGTCTCGACAAGGTATTCGTTCACTGCTTCTTAGACGGCCGTGACACTCCGCCGGCATCCGGAAAGGATTTCGTCGCAGCGTTAGAGGAGAAGATGAAAGAGCTCGGTGTCGGCAAGGTGGCATCTGTTATGGGACGTTACTATGCGATGGACCGTGATAACCGCTGGGACCGTGTGGAGCTTGCGTATAAGGCACTGACAGCAGGCGAGGGCAATAAGGGAACATCCGCGACGGAACTGATTCAGGCGTCCTACGATGACGGAAAGACAGATGAGTTCGTTGTTCCGGCTGTCGTGACAGGAGAAGATGGAAATGCCATCGGAACCATTAAGGACAATGATTCCGTGATCTTCTTCAACTTCCGTCCGGACCGCGCAAGAGAGATGACCCGCGCATTCTGTGATGACGAGTTTACAGGATTTGCGAGAGCGAAGAGGATCAAGACCACCTATGTATGCTTTGTTGATTACGATGAGACGATCCCGAACAAACTTGTCGCATTCAAGAAAGAGACGATCAAGAATACTCTCGGTGAGTTCCTTGCTGCCCACGGGAAGACGCAGGCGAGAATTGCTGAGACAGAGAAATATGCCCACGTTACCTTCTTCTTCAACGGCGGCGTTGAGGAGCCGAATCCGGGTGAGGACCGTATCCTTGTGAAGTCCCCGAAGGTCGCAACCTATGACCTTCAGCCGGAGATGAGCGCACCGGCCGTTTGTGAGAAGCTGACAGACGCGATCCGCTCCGGAAAATATGATGTTATCATCGTAAACTTTGCAAATCCGGATATGGTAGGCCACACAGGCGTTGAGAACGCAGCGGTCAAGGCCATCGAGGCTGTCGACGAGTGCGTTGGAAAAGCAGTTGAGGCAATCAAAGAGGTTGATGGCGTGATGTTCATCTGTGCTGACCACGGAAACGCAGAGCAGCTGATCGACTACAAGACAGGAGAGCCATGGACCGCTCACACAACAAACCCGGTTCCGTTCATTCTTGTAAACGCGGGCGAGGGCTGCGGCCTCAGAGAGGGCGGCTGCCTTGCAGATATCGCTCCGACCCTGATTGAGCTTATGGGAATGGAACAGCCGAAGGAGATGACTGGTAAGTCTCTGTTAGTAAGAGAGTAAGAGAACTTTAGCGCGATAAGATCATACGAAAATAAAAACAGTTCCGGCGATATGGACAGAAGAGTCTGTATGCCGGGACTATTTTTATGTAACAGGAAATTCCTCGGAATTTCCTGTTACATAAAAAGGCACTGACGTGCCAAAGATGCGCATTCGCGCGAAGATGCAGACTGTCGTAAGCGACCGCGTGAGGCGCGAGAATATGCCAAGACACATTTTTTATATAAGAACAATTTCACAGTGCATACTTGACATAGAGAATTCTCTGACATTAAGATAAAAGAAATATTTTCGGCAGGACAAAAGGAGAAGGTTATGGAACAGGAAACAAGAATCGCAGTAGTGGGAATCATTGTAGAAAATAAAGAGGCTGTGGGGGAGGTCAACCAGATCCTTCACGATTACAGCCCCTATATTATCGGAAGAATGGGACTTCCATATGAAAAGAAACATGTGAACATCATCAGCGTTATCGTAGACGCTCCGGCCGACCGGATCAGCGCGCTTTCCGGGAAGCTTGGAAAGATCAGAGGGATCAGTGCGAAAGTGATGTATTCGAAGAATGGGCAGTAGGTGGAGAATCGCATGCTCCAAAGCTTCCCTGCATGGCATTATTCCCGTATGATATCAAGCAGGGTATCATCTCTGGTTTCGAACCATTTCATAAAGGCATACCATTTTTTGCCATAAGACGTATGCTTCCGAACAAAAAATGCATAGACGATCATGATCACCGCTATCTCGATTAATAGTGGTATGTAGAAATAAGCCCGCATTACTCATCGGTTATCATTCCCTTCCGTATACAGGTAAACAGGTATGACATAAATGCCTCTCTTGTCTCTTTTTTCTTTCGACGGCTGCAGAAAAGGCAGGAACCATTTTTCAGACGGACAGAACCATCCTCCTCCACAGAGATCACCTGCGAAAAATTGAGGAGGAGACTGCGGCCGCTCATATAAAAACGTCCGCCTTTCGGCAGCAGCGCCATTAGATCCGAAAAAGAGAGGCGCGTGGCAACGTCCCCCTTTAACGTGTGGATGATCAGGCGGTGATTCTGCGTTTCCGCGTATAAAAAATCATCCAGAAGAATCCGCTGGCAGGATGACTGCCCCTGCCCAAGGACAGCCTGAATCTCAATGTAAGCCGGTTCGGAGAGAAAGGTGCGGATCTCATTGAGGCACCAGTCCAGAGCGTCTGCATCCACCGGCTTTAAGAGATAGTCAAGCGGATGTACCCGGTATCCCTCAAGGGAATAATCCCGCTCATTGCTCACAAAGATAAGAGGGATCCGTGCGGCAACAGTTCGAAGCTTTTCGGCTGTTTCAATCCCGTTCAGACCGTTTTTTGCAAGCATAATATCCATAAATACAGCGTTGAAAAGACCGGGGCGGAAAGCCTCTAAAAATGCTTCACCGCTCTCATAGCAGGTAAAATCAGCCATTTCTCCATGTCCCTCGAAATTCTTCTGTATTAAATCGATCAGATGCTTCTGATCGAAAACGAAATCTTCCACAATAGCAATATGCATCATAATTGCAGCACTCCCTTCACCACGATGCTTCTGAACCAAATAGGTCGAGGTTTGACCATTTGCGTCGAGGTGGTTTTCAGAAAAACACGTAATTGATATACTATTAGTATAGAAGATTATGCGAAAAATGTAAATATTGCGGGAACTTGATGTTTATCTCAGTCGAGAAGACTCCCGCCTCTTTCGGGTGGTGAGTAATAGCAAATTTGTCTCAGTGGGAGGAAAAAAGTATGAGAAAAAAATCGAAACGAATTTTAGCAGCTGCATTGTCAGCTATATTAATATGGAACACATGTGAATGGCAGCCGCAGGCGTTGGCGGCCGGTTCACTGCAGCGGATCGGGGCTGAAACGGAGTCAGATGATACTGCGGAAACAGCAGAAAAAGAAGCTGCATTAAAAAAATCTGCATTAAAAGCCTCTCCGTCGGATGCTTCTCCGTCGAATGCGGAAGTAAAAGATAACCGCGGCGAGTCAGGTGCAAACGGAGCACCAAACGGCGCAGCAACAGGAGCAGAGATAAAAGCAGAGATAGAGGCATTTCTGGAGCTGGATGAGGCCATTGCGGTGCAGAAGCTCTCTCTGGGTGCCAAAGAAAGCGATATCATCCTTCCGGATACCCTGGAGGTTCGGATGAAGCAGGAAACCTCAGAGGATACTCAAAAAGCAGAAGGCGAACAGCAGATAGATGCGGAAGCTGACGCCGAAAAAGAAAGCTTGGAGACGGAAGCAGATGAGGATATCAGCAGGATTTCCGGCGTGACCTGGAAGCTGGATATCAATGAGAGCGACTATCCGGAATTTCACGGCGGGATCTCCCCACAGGATTATTTTGAAGAATTTGACGAGGATGGAGAGCCTATCGAAACCTCCGATAAGACTTGGAATGGCTATTATGAGGCGAATCAGGACTACAACGGCTGTGCCTATGTCTACACACCGATTCTGCCGGAGGAATATTCAGTGGGAGAGGAGGCAAAGCTTCCGGAAATCTGCGTTCTCGTAGGAGAGATGCAGCTGATGACTCTGGCAGGCGGGGAGTATGATCTGAATAATAACTATCTGAACATTAACAGCGATAACCGAAATGACTTTAATGGAAAAACCATAACCGGCAGATATTGCCCGAGCACCCGGCTGAGTGATTATTTAAAAATCAAGGGCGGTATCACAATTGATAATGTTACGGTCGATCTGACCATTAAAGATGTAACGATCCAATCCGGTGGCGACGGTGCCAGAGGATGGGATCTGGCTGGTATTTACCTGAAAGGCAATGCCCAGCTGAATCTGACCTTAGAAGGAGACAATACACTTTTGGGGCTGGAGCATGGAGCCGGAATTGAGGTGGAAAAAGGGGCAACACTGGTTATTACGGAGAATAGTAACGGAAGCCTGAGGGCAGTGGAAGGTGCCTATGGGGCCGCCGGTATCGGAGGAAATGCCGATGCGGTCTCCTATTTCCATGGAGCTCTCGAAACAAAAGATTTCGACGGTACGAAATATGGGACAGGAACGATTATAATCAAGGGTGGAACCATTGCAGCTGAAGGTGGAGTTTATTGGGTTTCCGGAGTGACGGATTATCAAGGAGGAGCCGGAATCGGAACCGGTACCTATGGAATCGGCGGAACCATTAAAATACTGGGTGGAAGGATAACCGCAACAGGAGGAAAGAATACAGGAGCCGGAATCGGAGGCGGAACTGGTGGAGGTGTAGACACGATCGTGATCGACGGGGCGAATGGCGAAGCTCCCGATATAACCGTATCTTCTTATAATAGTGCGTGGGGATATCTGGGAGCAGCCATCGGCAGCGGATGGAATGGAGTGAGTGATTTAAAATTATCCTGTGGTGAGATCCAGATATTAAGTGGATCTGTGAAGGTAAAGGGCGGAAATATTGGTTATGGAGTGTTAAGGGATGTTAATGGAAATAGCATGAAAGGCGGCAGTGTCACTATTTCCGAGAAGGTGCAGCTGGAGCTGCCGCTTGAAAGCAAGATTGCTCCCCGGGGAGAATGCACCTACGGGAAAAAAACATTCCGGATCACCGCTTATGATAACCAGCTATCAGGTGGAACCTATCAGGCTGACATATCCCTGTATCGGGAGAATGATACAGAAAGAACAAACCCGGTTTATCAGACAAAGGCAGAAATGACCGTCTCCGGATTCATGGGAACGATACCGGATATAACCCAGTGGATAGGCCATTCCGGAAATATGCAGATGGTTGTAGAGCTGACGCCTTCCGGTGGTGGGACAGGTAAGACGATGGAGGGAAGGGTTGCTTTAAACAAAGGAATGGATGAAACCATCTCCGTCACACTTGGAAAAACCGCCTACCAGAAGACAATGGATCTGACCATCCATGATGGCCGTTTGAGGGATGGTAAGAAATATACACTGACAGCTCAAATCGGGGAAGAAGCAAGCGAAGGCGGCACTGCACCGGATGTAGTAACCTATTCATCTCAAAAAGCTTCCGGTTATCAGATAAAGACTGGTAATGTCAGCTGGTATACGCCTCTGTTCGGAGAGGTTCCGGTATCGGTTCAGGTACAGGAAGAAGGAGAAAGTAATAGCTTTACAGTAACAGGAACCCTCAAGATGAAGTCAGAGAAGGAAATGAAGCTTTCCCTCACCATCGGAGAACCCCTGTATCCTGTCCGGTTCCACTTCTATTCATCAGAGGTGCAGGCGGCAGAGAATGTATCCCTGACAGCCGAACGACTGGCTGGAGCCTTAGAAGCTCTGGTGGAATTAAAGCAGGACAAAGGCCAGTTTGCCTTTGACGGGAAGCTTACAATCGATGCAGAAGCAGGCAATCATGCATATGCTCTGGCATATCTTCCGGCCGGAAATTACCAGTTTGTGATAAATACAGGCATCACAGAATTAGGCAGCTCCGACGGAAGCTTTACCCTGGACAGCGAAACGGTAAAGGCAGAGGACGCCGGAACGGATATCATCGTATTAAATGCGGCAGAGGCGCTGGCGGGAGAACTGGATCTTTCCCTTGGAGATATATCTTTTTCCGGGGCAGATGGTCAGCTGACCATTTTATATTCTAAAAGAGATGATTCCGGCCAGGTGGTTACAGCAAGGCTAATAGGCCAGTCCTATGATAAATGCTATCGGATCACTTCATCTGGGAATAATGTAGAGAAGTATCATCTCTCTGTGGATACCCCAGCTTCCGCGGAATTAAAGCTCGTATTAAAGAACCTTACGATTACACCGGCAGAGGCTATCGCACCAATTCAGATAAACGGAGCGTCCCAGGTGACCACCTATCTGGAAGGGAAAAACAGGATTTCGATTAATAAATCAAAATCTTCATCTTCACCTGCCGGTATCAGCGTGGCGAAGGATGCAAAGCTTATGATTGACAGTGAGCCGGAACAGCAGGGCTCCATAGAGGTGCTCAATAATACAAATGCAAGCAAGACGGGTGCAGCAATTGGAGGAAATGTAGAACAGGATGCAGGAATCATTCACATCCAGGGGGGAACTGTAATTGCAAAAATGACGTATGAAGATCCTAGGGGAGCTGCCATAGGTGCTTCGGTAGGAAAAAGTGTAAAAGAAATACAGATTAGCGGAGGAGTTGTAACTGCAAAAGGAAGTGGGGGTGCCGGAATTGGAACAGGAGTTGCTAATAGCCAGGAAAGAACCGGTAAAATCGTGATAGAAGGCGGAACGGTGAATGCAAGCTCGTGGCAGGGTGCCGGAATTGGAAGCGGTTATGGATATGCTCCTGGAAACCAAGCGATAACTGCTGATATTGAGATTCATGGCGGAATGATTACAGCCTATTCTGAACAGGGAGCCTGCATCGGAAGTGGTAAGAGCAGTTCATCGAAGGTGCTGATTGACGGTGGCACAATCTGCTTAGATAATAGAGACAAAGGCTATAGGAACGTTGCTCATATTGGAAAGGGGGCTGAGAATTCTACACTGCCACAAACTGATGTGACGATTACGGGCGGAACGATCTGTTTGATAGGGGCGAATGGATATGTATCGCGACCGATCATTTATGGTTGGGAAATGGTAGATAGAAATGGGCGACAGAATAAGCCAAAAGATGCGGAGGGTAACCCGGTTTATTACACCACAGCGGATCTGACCGGTATCTATGAGAATAATATACTGGTTGAAAAAGCAGGTATTGAAGGAAGCTCCTACGGCTTTCAGGATGTCCGGACAGATGCCAGCGGAAAGCTCTATATGTACCTTCCGGCTTCGGAGGCAGTGAAAGCCTCCTTTGGCGGTGTGGAATTTACCGGAAAGGTTGAGGCAGGTAAGGATGAGAATGTATTGGAGCGTGAACAGACTTCTATTGATTATCAAAGAGAAGTCCTGAAAAATATGGCTCTGTATGAGCTCGAATATGCGGAATCTCAGAATGCCACAACCTGGACAAGAATCTCGGCGGGCGGCGAGGTTTCTCTGACAGAAATTCTGGATAAACAGCCGGAGAGTGCGACCGAGATTACTCTGTATGTGCGAAAGGCGGCCGCAGGTTCCGAAGCAGCAGGCGAAGCAACCGAGATAAAGATTCCGGTAAGACCGAAAAAACCGGATCCGATAACAGATGTAACGAAAGGCAGCTACACTATCAAGGTAAATGGACAGCTCGATTCCAGTTACGAGTACGGAATTTCAGAATCCGTGGATGGTGAGCTTCAGTGGCAGCCGGAGAAAACGTTTAGGTCGCCGCAACCGGCTCACACGTATTACGTAACCCTTCGTGTGAAAGTAACAGACAGCAGTTTTGCATCGAAGCCGGCTGAACGCTTGTCGGTGACAACACCGGATGCATTACTGATCGACGGTCCCGCCGGCAAAGTATCCTTTGAAACGAAGGGAACCTATGGACAGACACTTGATCAGATTTCGGTACAACTGGCAGAAGGATTTCAGGTTGTTAATTATAGTAGATCACCGGTTTCTGGAACATGGAGCTTCAGTAAGGATCAGAAAGGAACGCTCGCTTCATCCATTTATCCGGAGGTAAAGGGAACAACTGCATATCAAGTAGAATTTATACCGACTGAAACATCGGAAGGGCAGTATGGAGAAACTTTGACCCAAAGTGTGACTCCGGAGATATCTCCGAAAGAGTTGACCGCAGTTATTACGACGCCTATTGAAAAAGACTATGACAGAAGTACCGGTATCGCATTAGAGGCGACGGTGGAGATAGAAATTCCGGGTCAGAGCTCGGGTCAGAGCTATACCATCAGCGGCCTGAGAGGAAGCTTTGAAGATGCCAATGCCGGAACCGGTAAGACGGTAACCATTGATTCCTCAGAGGCAAGGGTTGAGACGGGTGAGAGTGCAGTGAATCTGCAGAATTACCTTATCACATATCCAGCTCAGACCGGAACCATCCGTCCGATACAGGGTTCGATTTCAATCGATCCGGAAGCATGGAGTGGAGAAAAAACCTATGGAGATGACAGCTTTTCCTTGATGGGTGTGAATGTAGTGGGAGATGGAGCTCTGAAGTATGAAAGCTCCAATGAAAATGTTCTTACCGTGGACGAACAGGGTCAGGTGACCATCAAAGGTACTGGTGCCGCTGATGTAAGCATCACCATGGCAAAGGGAACGAATTACCTTGGTACAAGCACACCGGCAAAGGGAACGATCACCATTGAAAAAGGAACACTCACCCTTGCCTTAACGGCTGTGAACCGGAGTACCGGAGCGCAGCAGCCGGAAGGGATTCTCGGAACCTACGAGGATGATTTTGATATCATTGCAAGTATTCAGGGAGCGTATGGTGACAAGCTGCAGGGTAAGATCCGCTTCTATGATAATGGAAATCAGGTTCCGGATACGATCCCTGTAGGGGAAGCTGGAACTGCGGTTCTCAACCTGACGAAGCCGGGAGTCGCATCCGTAGGAACGCACCGGATGACAGCCGAGTTTGATTTTGACACTCATCAGGAGTGGGCGGCCAAATACAACACGCCTGCTCTGGCTGCATTTACATTTACGATCGGAAAGGTGGCTGCACCGCAGATCACCTGGCCGACGGCAGCGTCGGTGAAGGCGGGAAGTCCTCTGAGTGATTCTGCCTTATCAGGAGGAAGCACCGAATACGGAAGCTTTGCCTGGAAGAATCCGGCGCAGACGGCACAAGCGGGCACCCATAGCTACGAGGTGGTATTTACACCGAATGAATGGGCATCCGCTCGTTATGAGATCGCAGCAATGACCGGTACGGCAGAAGTGACAGCAACGGAAGATAAGCCGGGTGAAACAGGCAAGCCGGGCGAAACGGAAAAGCCGGGTGAAGCAGAAAAGCCGGGAGAAACAGGCAAGCCGGGAGAAACGGAAAATCCGGGCGAAACAGGCAAGCCGAACGAATCGAAAAGAACGGATGATTCCGATGATTCGGATGAGCCGGAAAGACCGAGTCGCAACAACCAGTCCTCCGGACAGGATAAAACCTCCGGCAGCGGTGCAGTCAGCCACGATTCAGTCAAAGGAACGATCGACAGTATAACAGGAATTATCACAGGAGAAACAAACAGCTTTGTCAATGACGGAAAGAGCCATTGGATGATGGATGAGCATGGCTGGTGGTTACGCTTTGCAGATAATACCTACCCGAAGGGAAGCGTGCGTGATTCCGGTGGTGTTTCGCATTGCTGGGAGCAGATCAACGGAAAATGGTGGGCCTTTGATGAAACGGGTTATGCTAAGACAGGCTGGTTAAGAGATGAGGATTACGGCGGCTGGTTCTATATGGATCTGGAACACGGCATGCAGACCGGCTGGGTGCTTCTCGATGGAGTCTGGTACTATTTTAACCCGAGTTCCGATGGAAAGAGAGGGATTATGTATGCCGGACAAAGGACACCGGATGGATACTATGTAGATAAAAACGGTGTCTGGGACGGAAGAAACAAGCAGTAAAGCGAGCTTCAAGTCGAATCTCCGTGGGACTTGGCGCGTGATTCTGGTCAGCGAAGCTGACATGCTTCTATCAGAATCACTGCGCATCTTCGCGGAGAGATGTTCTTGCACTAAGTATAGAATAATCCGGAATGGATCCGCAGGCTTTGGGAATCCTTCCGGATTTCTATTTATTTTTTTCCGTGCAAAAAAACAACAATTCGTGTGCATTTGCTTGACATGTCGCGCGGATTATTAAATAATGAAAGTAGAGCAATAGGCTGACTATATGAGCGTATATTAAGTGTGAAAAGGAATCAGAAAGGGGCGTTGTGTTAATGAGAAATACACGTAAAGCAACGGCAATCTGGCTGGCCATGTCGTTGGCAATATCGACAGCTTTTGGGAATACAGCATGGGGAGAGATTCGGCCGGATACAGGGAATAACCGGTGTGTCCATGTGCATACGGCAGAGTGCTACAAAGATGCAGACGAAACAGCAACTCCATCCCAGATCGGAAAGGAGCCTACGGAATGTACCCACATTTGCAGCGTAGAAAGTGGCTGTATACGGGATACAGAGAAGGAAAATAATGGGAATGCCGACACGTTGGATACTGTTGCTTCCAATACAGGCAAGAATGATTCTAAGAAAGAGCAAGCTGGAGAAAAAGCCGCAGACCGGAAGGATTCTTCTGGTAATGCAGATGAAAATAAAAACTTAAATGATGTGCCTGCTCAGAACGGGGCAGCACTTTCTGTCAGCACGCCATCCAATGCGGAAGATACCACAGCCACAGGTGGAACCGTCACACCGGTTTCACAGACGAAGATCTTGTCATGGTCATGGTTTGATCCGGAGGAAAATCTGCTTGATGGCAGACTGGAACTCACCGGAATCACTGAGGAAGCTCAGCCATCTTTTACAGAGATCATCGAGTATTTACCATCGGCCATTATCGCCCGGGTGGAAGAAGGCAAAGACGGCGAAAACGTTGAAGATGGGGAAGAAAAGAATCTGCTGATCACCAACTGGAGCTGTGCGGAGTATGTGCAGGACGAAGAAGGCCGCTGGCCACTGGAAGGCACCTATGAGTTTAAAGCAGAGCTGCCGGAAGGGTATGAGCTGGCAGAGGGCGTGGATGCGCTGGTGGTGGAAGTGTCTGTGGCGGGAGACCAGGCAGCGGTGACGGCGAATGAATTGCCGGTGTTACGTGTGAGCCCTGCTTCTGGACAGGAACCCAAAACGCTTAATTTTGATGGGGTGAGTTTTTCAAGTCTTAATGGTGTTTTTGATAGTATAATGAAGCAGACAAATATACAGGTTAAATATTTGGGAACGGGAACTGATGGCCAGTATCAATTTCGCTTAACACTAAATGATACTTCAGCAAGTAATATTATTATACCTAATGGAGACTGGGAAATAGTGTTAAATGGTAATAATCAGTTGGATGGGAAGGGAACGTCTTGTGGTGGAATAGGACTTTACATTACTGGCTGGGGAACCCGCGCAACAATTGTTGCAGGAACTGGAGATGCTTATTTGAATGTTAGTAATTATCCAACTACAGGAAAGAACTTAGATGGATCCAGTGGAATACAGGTTGAGGCGCGTTTGACGATAGAAAGTGGAACTATTATAACAAATGCGAATCGTGCAGAGAACAATAATCTATCATCAGGAGCAATTTATGTGACGAGTAATGGAACCTTAAATATTAACGGAGGGGAAGTTAGAGCGACAGGAAATGGAAAGTATGGTCTATGTGCAAGAGGAACAATTAATATGTCTCGTGGTAAATTTGATATTATTGGAAACGGTATAATAGCAGTGGACCATGAGCTAAGTTCTAATTTTACACTTTCTGGTGGTACAATTAACATCAAATCCCCGACTGGTCATACGGGACTTAGTACAAAAGGCAACCTGACGATTAAGGGTGGGAGCATGAATGTAAATATTCTTGAAATAGTGAATAATACTACAATGATAGTAGAAGGAGGAATATTAGAGACTGGAGGAATAAAGATTGGAGATAATGGTAAGCTGATAAATAAAGGAATGCTTATTGTACATGGTAATTTTGAGGGAAATGGAACGATTAAAAATACCGGTACAATCAGTGGAAATGGAACTGTGCCGGAAGGAAACAGAACAGATCCTGGTGGTATCAGATTTATCCAGCCTGCGGATGTTCCGTATAAGGATGAATTGGTAGTGGATGTTAAGACTTGTGCGGAAATTGAAAAGCCAGAGAATGCAGGTGCATTGACATATGGAATTCTTAATGAAAGCACAGGAAAAGGTACTATTGATACGAATGGTTTGTTGACAGTTAAAAAGATAGGTACGTTTGTAATTCAGGTTACAACAGAAGGGACAGGAGTCTATACACCTGCAAAGCCAGTTACGATAACATTGAAGGTTACTCCGGGAACATATCCTGCTAGGTGGGATTTAAATGTGGAAGCTGCTAAGGGTGTATATAATGGTGCTGAGGGATATCCAGCAGCTACAATTAAATATAAATCGCCTGGTATCCCAGCTGATGCAAGGTACGAATATCAGCTTGCTGCAACATCGAACAGTAGTAATTTACCAGATCAATGGCTGTCAAAGTGCCCAAGGATTGTAAATGTAAATGATTCTGGCCGGTATGTATTTATAAGAGTGCTCACAGACAATTATCAGCCGGGAATCTTTGTTTCTCATAATCAAACGGAAATTACCCAGCGTAGCTTTGCTTCGGAAGTAACAGTAACGATCGATCCCAGTACTTATAATGGAAAAAATCAGAATCCGAAGATCAAAGTGGTTGAGAACTGGAACGGTTCGTCAGGAAATGAGTTAAAAGAAGATGTCGATTATAGCATTAAGTGGTGGATAAATGAGGACCGTGTAATAGTCGACGAACCAAAGAACGCTGGAAACTATAAGGTTGTTCTGGTGGGAAATGGGAATTATACGGGTGAACAGAATGGAGCTATATTCACAATCAACAAGTGTAAATTAAAATCACAGATAACAGGAGATTCCTTCGATAAAGTCTATGATGGGACTACGGATATTACAGAGGAGCAGAAGCTGGCAATTCAGCTTTGCGACGACAATAATGGTACTCTCAAGCTTCAGGATGTTCGCGCAGATCAGGTGAAGTGGGCATATCGAAGTGCAGATGTTGGAGAGCACGAGATAGATGCGACGATCATCTCGTTAGCAGGTGATCAGGCAAAGAATTATGAGCTGACAGAACAGACGGTATCGCAGCAGGGCACGATCAAGTCTCGTGATTTCGCGTCCATGACCGTATCCGCAGCCCCGCTTACCTACAACGGTACCGAGCAGCAGCCGAAGATCAATGCTTCTGTGGAAACCGGTCTTGAAAATGTAAGCCCGGATGCAACATTTACCTACTCGAAGGACGGTGTCAATTACCAGAGTGAGATCCCGGGCTTTACAGAGGCGGGAACGTATCTGGTGTATGTGAAGGCGTCCATGGCGAATTTCAATGACGCAGTCAAAACCGTTGCGGTGACGGTGACTCCGAAAGAAAGTTCATCTGGCGGTAATTCCGGAAATAATTCTGGAAATAACACGTCCGGAGGCGGCGGCTCCAATAATGGCAGCTCCAGTTCAGACGGGGACAGCTCCGATTATGATGATCCGAACGAAAGTAGTGTTAAAGTAACCCCGAATCCGTCCAACAAGGTTACAAAGGACAGTCAGAAGGGCTACAGAAATGTGGAACAGGGCATCATCACCGGCACAGCCAATCAGACCGTGAACGATGGCTACAGCCATTGGATGAAAGACGCCAAAGGCTGGTGGCTCCGCTTTAGTGACGGTACATGGCCAATGGCCGATCGTACTGGTGCATATCACTGGGAGAAGATCAACGGAAAATGGTGGGCCTTTGATGAAATGGGTTATGCTAAAACAGGCTGGTTAAGGGATGAGAATTACGGCGGCTGGTTCTATATGGATCCGGAACACGGCATGCAGACCGGCTGGATGCTTCTCAATGGAGTCTGGTACTATTTTAACCCGATTTCCGATGGAAAGAGAGGGATTATGTACGCCGGACAAAGGACACCGGACGGATACTATGTAGATAAAAACGGTGTCTGGGACGGAAGAAACAAGCAGTAAAGCGAGTTTCAAGCCGAACCTCCGTGAGACTTGGCGCGTGATTCTGGTAAGAGAAGCTGACATGCTTCTATCAGAATCACTGCGCAGGAAAAAATCTGCTAAAATTAAGCTTGTTAAGCGTTTCGGTGAACGCTATAATAAAAAAGCATTAATCGGCATCGGAAACAGAAAAGCAATTGAATTGAAAGATTCGATTGCTTTTTTTAATTTGGCATCCCCATTCCATCCATGTTCTCCATATAGATGTCCATAAAGACAAGTTGAAAATTGACCTGGGCGGCAGCTTTCAGACAGTTCTGCTCTGTCCTCTGCTCTGTCATCCACAATCGCAATCTGCATCGTGCCATCTCCTTTGCACAATAATCCAATATTAGTATAACATAAAACCGCAGGAAAAAACTTGCGTCTTAAACAGGAAACCTGCGTCTTAAACAAAGTCGGTTGCATTTCTCTTGACAAGA